>Ga0080013_1000006_pt1 | contig 292595 bp, 397 predicted proteins | sample ETNvirenome_6_85_FD_69236 | JGI IMG/M metagenome (GOLD analysis project Ga0080013, IMG submission 69236) | Marine viral communities from the Pacific Ocean - ETNP_6_85 (SPADES assembly) (version 2) | ecosystem: Environmental > Aquatic > Marine > Oceanic | place: Pacific Ocean | collected...
GGTGGAACGTTTGACAATCTTTTGGGCAGAAGTTATCAAGATGACACAATAGAAGTAACCAACACATTGACGGGAGAACCTGTATACTCAGTACTCTCTCCGAACAATATTAGTGACAATTGGGAAACCCCAGGATGGTCACCGGTTGTTGCAAACCTAAGAACTAGACCTGATGCAGATGTAACGGTCAGGCATCAGGATATGAAAGTGGTCGTAACCGACAATAAGAGCGATGAATTTGTCAGTTGCAGGGTAATTCTTGGAGGAGAAAGTCAGCCATTCTATATCATAGCTATCAATAAGAGCAATTTCGCAAATCGAGCAAAGTATTCAAGTTATGTGTCTAATGGATATATACAAGTCAATCCTAAGGGTAGTTATGCGATCTTATCTCCATCAGGCAACGTCTTCGAAACCACGCAAAGCAATTCTAATTTCAGCTATCCTTTGAACAAAACATATTACAAACATCAACCGGGGCGCAATGATGAAGACTATGCATTTACTATTACAGAGTACAGCGATTCGTCTATAGAAAATACTGTGACTGTTAGGAATGTGGGTAATTATGGGAGTATCGGTATTGTGGATATCGACTCGTTCGCTTATGATCAAATAAAAGAACTGGATTCTCCAGGATATGTTGATGTTAGATCTACGGGGAGGAGTTCTGGTATTTCGAGAACTATGAGGATTTATTTGGCGGCTTAAAATGGTATTTGTAAACCCTTGTGAACCCGATTTATGCTCTGTTTCCTCATCTTCCTCAGAAGGGGCTGTTGTAGTCGTCACTAAAGGTATACCCCTATACGAATGCGCAGATTATGCCTGCGATCCCAATGCGGCCACACAACCTCTTACAGCTTCGGACTATTATTTGGCGGTAAATGCAAGTGGTTATGTATACGATAGTAATGGTGTTTTGACATCTACCAGGGTAACTGGAGGCGAAGGGGTTTCATTTAACAATGTGTGTTATTTCATTGTGTCTCCCACGTACAATCTTGGCAGTTTGCCAGCAGGGAAAATCTTGGTTTACGATGAAAGTATAGAAGTATTCAGTGACTGTGCAGATTGTTGCCAAGTAAGTTCAGAAAGCAGTAGTTCTGGAAGCTCATCGAGCACCAGCAGCACCAGCAGCACCAGCAGTACTAGCAGCAGTTAATCTGATTTGGGACACAATGGGTATGAATTGGTATAAGTATGCTGAGGACATAACGAATGAAGAATTGACTAAGCGGATAAGAGAAATCATCCGTCGTAGTCCTCTTTTCCTTCAAGTGTTCAAAAGCTTCGACATGCCAATCGAGATAGTCGATCAGCTAAAATTTGAGATCAAAGATCTTGGAGATAAATTTGCTGAAGCTGACGGAGAATCTATTGCTCTAGATAAGAAGTTGTTTGAGCATAACAGGTTTTTTGAAGACCATTTTCATTTCGTAGCTCATGAAATTAACCATTGGCTCAAACGTAAATCTGAAGATATGTGGTACTTCAACGACGAAGAAGAGGTTCAAAGCTTTGTCTTGGCTATAGCTTGGGAACTGTCTCAAGGAAGGGGGTTGGAAGATATCCGTGAGAAAATCTTCACGATCATAAAGACCCATTTCAAAGACAGCAGAGGAGCAGAAGAGGCTTTTGAAAACATGATTTCAAAAGCCAGAGAATTGGTTTCTGGTTTAACAAGGTAGCTCAAAGTGTCAAAACCAATTAAGGTTACCAGATTCCTGCAAGAGCCGGGGTATTGTGCTACTGCCGCTTCCGCTTCCTGCGCTAATTATTACAACGAAGATGTAGACTACGAATACGCCAAGGGGATAGCCGACAAGATGGCTAAGGCGTCAGAGGGTCTGGATTCGCCAGAAATAGGGATACTACTGAATGAGTTGGGATTCTATTCTGTAACCATCGTATCAAGCGATCTTTCATACCTTGATTATTCATGGAAGGATATTAGTAGAACTAAACTCATTGAGGAACTTAAAGAGTATGGAAAAAAGAGGAGCAATTCAGACTATGCCGTAGCAAAATTGATGGCCAAATTCTTGGACAAGAAAGAATATAAGAACGAGCTAGTTATCAGCCACCATTTTGGCAGACATATACGATCATTCCTTAGTAAGAAGAAGCCTGTCATCCTTAGCTTTAACTGGACTATGATGTTCGAGTTCGGTAAAAGCGGCGATAAAAAAGAACTAGATACCCATAAAGGTAATCAAGAGTATCATGCAGTTGTGGGGGCAGGATATGACAAGAGAGGAGTATGGGTAGTCGATTCTCACCATCAATACTACAAGTATAAGTTGAAACGATATCGTAAAGGAATATACAAGATAAGTTGGGAAAATCTAATGACAGTTATGGGGCAAGGAGATGTTATCTTGCCGGGAGACTATTACCTTTATGAGTAATTGGTTCAAACTAGCATTGATTACTGAATCTGACTTGATCACTGAATTGAAGTCGATTCTTGATGCCGTGGCCACTGGGGTCTTGGTAGAGAATCCTATGGAAAGAGCGGATAAGGTATTTATACAAGCTAGAGGAAATGTCGATACCATTATCATGGGGGCATTGGACCTTATCGCAACACAGCAAGGGGTTAGGGAACCGGTACTGACTGATGAACAACAGGCTATTATTCAGTATCTAAAGTCCCGAGATTTGCCAGTAGCTCCGGAGGAGCAGCCTGTAGTGCCTGAGGAGGGATTGGGTAATGAAGGGGTTGAATCAATACCTGGACCGGAACCAAGCGTACCTGGACCAAGTCCCGCTCTATGAATTTAATGGCCCCGTATCTGTAAAGGCCATGGATATCGCCAGCGATTTCGGAACATCCTTCTTTGAAGAAATCGTTCAGCACTGCAAAGAACAAGGGCATGAAGTTGATAAAGTGGTTTTCTTTACGGCTTATGCTGGAGATGTCTTAGACAACCAAGTTAGCATTAAGTCTGATTCCCATTTTTACGTCAAGGTGATCAAAACGCTTATGGGCAAACTCGTGGCCGTAGTGTTCTGTGGAGCCTACGTGGAGGCCGGAGATTGGATCGAATACAAATCACCGGGTCAGTAATATCTTCTCTTTCTCAGCCTCTTCCATATCCTTTGCTACCATCATAGTAACCAGTTCATTAAAGGAAACCTCAGGCTCCCATCCGAGCTTGTTCAAGGCTTTGCTGGCATCTCCGAGTAAAAGATCCACTTCCGAGGGTCTGAGGTATCTTGGATCCATTTCTACAAAATCCCTATGATCCAGTCCCGCTTCGGCAAAGGCTCGTTCGCAGAATTCTCGTACCGTTCTGGTCTCACCAGTAGCGATGACATAGTCGTCAGGTTCATCTTGTTGCAGCATCATCCACATGGCCCTCACGTAGTCTCCGGCGTATCCCCAGTCTCGTTTTGCATCCAAGTTGCCGAGATAAATTTTGTCTTGCAATCCTAGCTTGATTCTCCCTATGGCTCTGGTTATTTTGCGAGTAACGAAGGTTTCTCCCCTGCGAGGGGATTCGTGGTTAAAAAGGGTCCCGCAGGAGGCGTGGATGCCATATGCCTCTCTAGAGTTGATTGTGGCCCAATGGGCGAATACTTTTGATACGCCATATGGGGATCTGGGATAGAATGGCGTTAATTCCGTCTGTGGCGTCTCTGTGACCTTCCCATACATTTCCGAGCTAGATGCCTGGTAGTACTTTACTGTCGCTCCTGTATTTGTCTCGTAGTTTCTAACGGCTTCTAGGAGCTTCAGGGATCCAAGAGCAACAGCTTCAGCCGTATAAATGGGTTGATCGAAGCTGACTTTAACATGGCTTTGAGCCCCAAGATTGTATATTTCAAGGGGATTGACTTTATAAAGCACATCTGATAAGCTGTTACCGTCAGTTAGGTCTGCATAATGCAGAGTCAAGGAAGTTTGTAAATGAGGGTCATGATACAGATGTTCAATACGTTCAGTCGAAAATGTAGAGGAGCGTCGGATGACGCCATGGACTTCGTATCCCTTGTCGATTAACAATTCGGCCAGGTATGATCCGTCTTGGCCAGTTATCCCAGTTATTAGTGCAATTTTTGCCAAAGCAAACCCCTTTGAATGGGTGGTGTCCTATGACTAATTATCGACAAAAATATCCGAAAACCGTTCATCTCCCCAATTCTCCCGGAACAACCGATGATAAGAAACTTGATTCAGTCGATCATTTTGAGGACCGAATCGTTGTCGTTACCGAGAAACTTGATGGAGAATGCACTACTCTTACGCCCGAAAAATGGCATGCAAGATCGTTGGACACCCTTACCATCCTTGCCGTCGAGAGGTTGCTAGTTTACATGAGCGTATTAAGCACGACATTCCTGAAGGATGGAGGGTCTGTGGAGAGAATTGCTACGCCTACCATTCGATCTTCTATGAGATGGAATCCCCTTGGTTCTTTGTCTTCTAGATTTGGGACGACGATAATGTATGCCTTGGTTGGGATGCGACCAAAGATTACGCCCACATGCTTGGTCTGAAGGTTGTTCCAGAACTGTATGTTGGGCCATGGGATCAGGAAAAAATAGAAATTGTACGTCTGATGGATCTTTCCAAGTTTGGATATGAACGTGAAGGATTCGTAGTTAGGATACATGGGCAGTTTCATTTTGACGGTTTTGGTTTGAATGTCGCCAAATGGGTACGCTCCGGTCATGTTCAGACAGGTGAGCATTGGTTGAAGTATCCTATTGTTGTTAATCAGCGAAGCAATTACCCAGCCGCTCAGAAACGGTTGGAAATGTATGGGAGAGAATAATGCCTACGATGCACATACTAATTGGACTTCCAGCCAGCGGCAAAAGCACAAAGGCCGATGAACTGCTTGAGGGCAGATCGGACATCGTGCGCCTCAACAAAGACTCTATCAGAGAGCTTTTGTTCTGCATCCCCAAGAATCACACAGGGGGCAAGGCATGGAACAGGAGTAGAGAATCTATCGTTGTTGAGATCGAACAGGAATTGGCCAGGAAATTTCTTGGCGATGGTTTGGACATTATCATCGACGACACCAACCTAAACGATAGGTACGTCGAAACTTGGAAAGCATTGGCTAAAGAGGATCATCATAAGTTTGTTGTTCACGATTTTAGAGATGTTCCAATTGAAGAGTGTGTCGAGCGAGACGCATGTAGGGAAAAATCCGTAGGTCGGGCAGTCATTTACAAGCTGGCAGCCTTGAATGACATTATTAAGTCTCAGAATCGAAAGGTCGATTTCGGCGATAAAAGGTATATTGTCACTGATATAGATGGAACCCTAGCCAATATTGACCATAGAACTCACTTCTTGGATGAGGGCAGTTGGGATGGATTTTTCGCCGCTATGGGGGAGGATATTCCTAACGATTATGTCGTTGGCATGCTTAACGACGTATACCCAGATCACCCTGTTGTTATTGTTACCGGAAGACCCGAAGAGTACAGGGTTATGACGGAAGAATGGCTGGCCGAATGGGAAATCCGTTATGACGTATTGCTTATGCGTCATGCCCATGATCGTCGTCCAGATCCTGTTGTTAAACAGGAGATTATCGATCAATTCTTGAATAGAGAAATGATAGACATGTGGATTGATGACCGACCCGTTGTCATAATGACGGTTCGGGCAAATGGGATTCCTGTAACGGATGTGGGGAAAGCTTAAGAACTGGAAACTTTGTTTAGTCATATTCTTAGCTATGTTTATTCCTTCGTTCATCGGGGGAACCCTACATACTCGCATCGCTAGTAATAAAATTTACCATTCGGCTGTCTTTGATTTTCAAAAGATGGCCAAAATAGACAAGCAGGCTATTGATAGTGCAATAGACTTCTATCACCATGCTTTTTGTCTAGTTGAAGACAACGTGTCTCATAAGTACAGCGACAGCGACAGCACTGAATTTTCAGATATGGATCACATAATGGTTCTTAGAGTCGTTGTGTATGATGAAAGCAGGAACGTAGTAAAGTCCATACCTGACACTCCATATGAGGCAAATTACACTTATGTTTTCGACCACGATGGACATAAGATGGGATTCTCCTATGGTATGCAACAAATATTCATAGAGGACAAAGTTGAGACCGAAGACGGGAGTAAGTATGTGGTTTTCGACGGCAAGTACATTGATCAAGCTGTTAAACTAGGCAATCTTGCAAAATGGGAAACTACTGAAGTTGTATTGGCCACGAACGGCAATAGTGAATATGTTCGATTCTTATACCCATTGCGCAAGGACAAAGATATAAAGCAATTTCATAAGAACGACATCAATATACCAATCCTTTACGCCGTAAGGGGTGAAGAGACTCTGTTTGAGAATTATGTTGACTATGTAGGTGATAAGGTTATTGCTTATTCTGCTCACATAGAATCTGCTGGTCTTGGATTGGTTTTTAAGGCAGACGCTTATGAAGTTCTAGACCCCATCAAGGATTTGTGGGCGATATATTGGACAATTGGTATTGCGTACATCGTATTGGCTGGTATTTGCTCTGTGCTCATGTCCAACATCATTGAAACACAAAGACAAGAAGAGAAGTTGCTGCTTTCTAAAATAGATAAAGACCGCAATCTGCTGAGAACAGTTATCGACGCATCTCCTGACCTCATATTTGTTAAGGACTTGGACAGTAGGTACATAGTGGCTAATGCTGCTTTTGCGAATCATTATCAAACGACCATAGAAAAGGTTTTGGGTAAAAGAATTTCCGATCTCAATAAAACCACGGAGAGCAAAGAGTTTGAAAACGATGACCTTCAAGTCACAACATCTGGTAACGCCATCATATCTAAAGAAGAAACATCTCTTGACATGCAGGGAAACACAGTGACCTTTTCTATGACAAAGGTTCCTATAAGAGATAGCAATGGCAAGATCTTTGCTTTGGTAGGTGTGGGGCGAGATGTGACTGTCCGACTTGCTGAATCCAGAGCGTTGAAAGAAAGTGAGTATCTGTTTAGAAGCATGTTTGAGTCAACATCTATCGGCATAGCAATGGTTAATACGGATGGGTCATTTATCAAAGTCAATCAGGCATTTGGCAGTATGCTTGGGTACGAAGTGGAGGAATTGACAAATATGGCCTTCCAAGACGTCACCCACCCAGACGACATTGATATGAGCAATAACTTGGTAAAAGAGATGGTGGACTCCAGTCGAAAACGAAAGAAACAATTACAAAAGAGATACATACACAAAGATGGCCGTACAGTTCACGCAGTTATAGGAATTTTTCTCATGGTTGACGAAGATGGGATTCCAGAGAAGTTCATAACCCAGATCGTCAATATAACTGATCTTATTACTCTTCAGCACAACTTGGCTGATAGGGAATCTAGATTACTCGCTCAATTCGATAACTCTGCCATTGGCATGTCTATCGTGAAACTTGATGGTTCTTGGCTGGAGGTAAATGACGCTTTATGCGACATGGTAGGATACGATAGAGAGGAGCTTTTGAATACAGACTTTCAATCTATAACACACAAGGATGATTTGGAAAAGTATATACAAAAAGTGGAAGAACTTATCGATGGTCGTGGAACTCACTATGAAATGGAGAAGAGGTATATACATAAAGACGGATATACAATATGGATTTTGTTGGTTGGATCCATCATTAGGGATGAGAATGAAAAACCTCTCTATTTTGTATCGCAAATCATGGACATTACAGAAAAGAAAGCTTGGGAACATCGATTGGAAGAATCTAATAAAGAATTATCACGATTCGCCTACATGGCATCCCATGATTTAAAAGAGCCCTTACGTACTATCGATAGTTATCTCAAACTTATTAAAGAAAAACATGGAGAGGTAAAGGACAAAGACACTCAGACATTTTTCAGACATGTATTTGAAGCCAATGATCGCATGGAAAGGATGATAGATGGTCTATTGCATTATTCAAGAGCCGAAGAGGGGAATTTAGTTTACACCAACATACAACTTGACCAAATCGTAAAAGATCATGCTATTAATGATCTTCATGATGTTATAGAAGAAAAAAATGCAGACATTATTTGTAGCGACTTAGATCAGGAATTTGAGGGGGATGCTGTTCAAATAGGAAGACTTATTCATAATATCGTTTCTAACTCATTGAAATACAGTCATCCAGATCGCAAACCTGTTGTAAAAATAGTTGGTACAGAATCCTCTTATTTCGTTGTTATTTTAGTGTCAGATAACGGAATAGGTATACCTCTAAAGGATCAGAATGATGTTTTCAAAATGTTCTACAAATCCTCTAACTCTGGTAGCAGATCTGGCAGCGGTATAGGTTTAGCCGTATGTAAGAAAATAGCCGAACTTCATGACGGATATATATACCTAGAATCTAAGGAAGGCTCAGGATCCACGTTTTCTATATCAATACCCAAAAAGAGGATGCGTAAATGAAAATTGCTATAGTTGATGATAATTTAGCTGATGCTCAATTGCTAAACTACTTTCTTGGCGAGCGGGACGATTCCATAGAGTCTTTAATTTTTGATGGGGGGCAGGTTTTCCTCGACCATTTGGATTCGTGTGATGATAGCGAACTTCCTGATTTGGTTGTTTTAGACTTGGAAATGCCTGGGGTGGATGGGATTGAGGTCTTGAAAAAAATGAGATCCGAAGAAAGGAATGCGACCATTCCTGTTGTAGTATATTCAGGGAACATGGACGAATCTAAAATGAAGGTAACCTATCGGTATTGTGCGAATTCATATGTAGTTAAGTCCATGGAAGGAGCTAGGCAGATAGCCGAATACTGGACCGGAACAAACCATGTTATAAGGAGAGGGTATGAAGATCCTATTGATTGAAGACTTGGAATCAGATAGGGATATGTTTGCACGTTACCTCGATAAGATAGATCATATCTACGAGTTAGAGTTCAAAACAGCGGCCAACCTACAGGAAGGCATCGAACTGCTTTCTAAAGAGTCATTTGATATTTTGTTCTTGGATCTATGCTTACCTGGTAGTGAAGGATGGGAAACGATTAATGCTATTCTTGGTTCTAAAGATACATTCAAAAACCCCAGTATTGCAACGGTAATTTTGACCGAGATAGAAAATTACGATGTGGGAAACAAAGCTATGGATCGTGGCGTAGCATCATTCTTGATTAAGAAAGACTGCGGTCCAGAGGATATCGAAAGATCTATTCGATATGCCAAGTATACTGACTTCTTGCCAAAACGCAAATCTAAGCGTAAGAAGCGAATTTAAATAATGTCACTTCCATCTGAAGTTGTTGATAATCTATTGGTTGTGTTCTCTAACTACAATGGCAAGAGAACTAAAAACGATCTAGATAAACCAAGAATCTCCATGAGTATAGAATCGTTTCGAAATCAAGTTCCCCATTCCCATGATCTTCACGTTCTGAAGGTATAACATCGATGCCTGTATTATTTAATTCAGAATCTGGTGGAAATGGACAGGCGATTAGGTGGGATAGGCAATCAGAAACAGGATTTGATCAAATAAGAGACGAATGGCCTAGAGTTTTACAAGGACAGGACGGGTTTGCTGAAAAGCCTTTTCCTATATCTGATTTGCGAAATAGATAGGTATGAACTGGTACAAGAGAGCCAATACAGAAGCTTGGTTTCGTGCTTATGACAGCATGGATGCTGGTCAATTGCAGTCTGCTATTTCTCAATTAGAGCAGCAAGCCTCATTGACTTCGGGGCAATCTCAATTGTTACAACTCAACAAGAGGCTTGAGTATGCCAGGAATGCATTATCTAAGCAGACAGGTCAGCCAGTTCAGTCTCCGGCTGTACAGGCACCGGCTGTGAATCAATCATCATCTGGTATATCTGTAGGTGACGAGATAACCTTCATGATGGGTAATCCTCCTTACTTTCAGCCAGAGAAGGCTAAAGTTGTGGAATTAGAGGGTGATGGTTCTGTGTGGGTTGTTGATCATAGTAACAGGAAATTGCGGATTTATCCCAATCAGATACAGTAAAGGAGGAGCATCCTTATTTTCCGAAGAATAAGAGATAGGCTTTACTTTGGAGAAAGATTATGAAGATCATTCGTACATCTCATTTTGAAGATAAGCAAGCACAGTATGAAGGTGCTGCTGGAGCGTTCGATACCGAGACTGATCCTGAAAAGAGATTGACAAGTTTGACTGGTAAGAAAATAGACAAGAGGGATCCTCTTGTAACATTGACTGAGGATCAGAGCATTCGTGAAAAAGAACAATTTTACGGTCAATGGATCGAGGATACAGGAAAAGGGTTAAGACAGGGGTATATAACTCCTCTTAGTGTTTCTAACACTTTGCCGTATCTTTTAATGAAAGTTCGTGAGGATTTAATGAAAAAAGAGGTAGAAGATCCTCATGAAGGACCAGATCCAGACGAGTCAGTAGATCGTAGTTGGGACTTTCGCAAGGAAGAAGAACCTCACCGTGGACCTGTGGGTTGATAATATTCATTTCCTTTTTCAAGCGGCATTCGTGCCGCTTTTTTATTTTCTGGCGAAAAAGGAGGCATATCCTTATTTTCCGAAGAATAATAGATAGGTCTTACTTTGGAGAAAGATTATGAAGAAATTTGCTAGCAAACAGGGATCTGAGTTGATCCTGAAAGATGATGGTGGATATACGTTCAAGATGAGTAAAGCTGAGTGGAAGAAGGTGGGGAAACAGGCTGGATGGAACCATCTCGACGAAAGAACATACCAAGACTACGGAGCTTGGAGGCGAGCGTGTAAAGCCGTAGACCCCAATGTAGTTTTTGAAGGTGATAGGGATATTTGCCAGGCTTTAGGCGTAGGGGAGTGGGATGGCTATGAGGGGTCGGTATACAACGATGCTTCTCGTGGCGATGCCCGTTCTGACCCTATGCATCCCGATAACACTCCATCTTTAGGTGACAAGTTCCCTAGAAACATTTTTAACGAGAGATAAGGTAAAATTACTTTCACGCTTTTTCAAGCGGCATTCGTGCCGCTTTTTTATTTTCCGGCGAGAAAAGGAAGGATGCTGGTTTTTCCAGTAGAATAATAGATAGGTCTTATTTGGAGAAAGATTATGAAGAAATTTGCCAGCAAACAGGGTTCTCAACTTATCTTGAAGGATGATGGCGGATATACATTTAAGATGAGTAAGGATGAGTGGCAAAGGATAGGGAAGCAGGCTGGATGGATGAAGCAAGGAGGAAACTTCGGTCTTAGTAAAGACATTGATTCTGAAACTTTTCACACCATTAAACCCCTTGTTTCGGCTGCAAGTAGAGAAATTTATGATGGGGAGGATTTTAGCATTGCGGTTGACAGGGCTGTAAATCAGTCAGGATTAGGCAATGATCCTTATATTCGTCCTGCTGTTGTTGCTGTTTTGAATAGAGAAGGTCTTTTTCCTGATCCTAATTGGGATCCTTCGAAGAAGAAACCCAAGGCCGAGCCTGAGTCTGTTTTTGGACCGATGGATCCAATTGGTGATATAGAATGGGATTCATAAAATAATTGATTCTATTGGTTATGAGATGTAGGCAGAAAACATAAGGAGAAAGATCATGAAGAAATTTGCTAGCAAACAGGGTTCACAACTCATCCTTAAGGATGATGGAAGTTATACGTTTAAGATGAGTCAATCGGAGTGGAGTAGTATTGGTAAGCAGGCTGGGTGGACGAAGAAGGCACAAGGAATTGGTCTTGGTTATGATAGGATAATGCAAAGCAAAGGTGTAGCTACGAACCAGTCTCGCCTTCGTGATGACATAATTGAGATAGAAACAAAGTATGAAAGACAATTGGATGAAATTATGTCAGAAGCAGAAAGTTTGCTTGATAAAAGGATAAAAGATCAAAAACGTATTGAAAGAGAATATGGAGGCACTGGAAGATGGAGCGAAAATGAAGAACATGAAGAACATGAAGATTATTATGCAACTCAACCCAATCCTTTAGTGTGGGATGGGTTTGAGAGGGAAAAGATTATGTGGCAGGCTGTTAGAAATATTCATCCTGAATTAAGGAGTATTTTTGATAAGCCTGAATTATTGAAGACTTTATTTAGCAGGCATTTTGGGAACGAGTTTGATTACGAAGGACCAGATCCACGTAGTTTTGACAATACTCCTGTTGATCATACAGGTGACGATCCTCATACAGACCCATTTGATGATCGAGACAGGCTTCCTTCTCTTTACGAGCAGGATCAATTAGCTAGAGGCAAGGGCGTTCATTACGATTGATTGCCACAATTTCCTTGTTTTACCTTCAAGCGGCATTCGTGCCGCTTTTTTATTTCCGGCGGGAAGGAAGCTTTCCTGGTTTCTCAGTAGTAAAGGGATAAGCTTCAACCTGGAGAGAAGACATGAAGACTATTCGGACGGCTCAATGGGAAGGGCATTATAGGGACGAGAATTATCCTTATGGGAACATTCCCAGAGAGTGGAATGGTGAAAGATCTCCCGCTTGACTGGTCCATCAAGTGTGATCGTGAAGATGCGGTTCTTCTTTAAATCATGAGAGACATTAGCATTGATTTGATACGTGTTACTGAGGCAGCAGCCATCCATGCATCTGAATGGGTTGGCAGCGGTAACGCCTTGGAGGCTGACAAGGCGGCGACAAATGCTATCAGGAACAGGTTAAACAACATTGATTTTTCTGCTCTCATTGCTATTGGTGAGGGCAAGAAAGACAAGAGTTATGGATTATTTTCTGGTGAAGTTGTAGGCATTAAAAAAGAAGAAAAGCCTACTTACGATATTGCCATTGATCCCATAGAGGGAACGAATCCCACCATCACATCAGGTCCAGAGGCCATCAGTACATTAGCTGTAGGAGGTTGCGACAGTCTTTATAAGACTGAACATTACTATACCAATAAGTTAGCATATGGATATGAGATCAAAAAGAAAATAAAGTTATCTTTGGACGATCCGATAGAGGTTACCATTGACAAAACTAGCATGGCGACAGGCAAAAAGTATAGTCAAATCATGGTATGCATATTAGATCGCCCTCGCCATGGTTCTATTATCGATAAGTTAAGAAGCATAGGGGTTAGGATAAAGCTGATTAAGGATTGTGATGTTTCAGGTGCGGTAGCGACTTGTTTACCTGAAAGTGGTGTGGACATTTTATATGGGATTGGGGGAGCCCCTGAGGCCATAATTTCGGCGGCGGGCATTAAATGTTTAGGTGGAGATTTTCAATGTTGTATTGTGGACAAGGAAACTTGGTCTCCGTTGGATTCGGTATTACGTCTTGAAGACCTTGTTAGGGGATCATGTATTTTCATTGCTACTGGGATTACGGACGGAAGCATATTACATGGTGTACGTTGGACGGATCGTGGTCCCATTACTCATAGTGTATTCATGAGGTCTGAAAGTGGGACTATTCGTTGGGTTGAAGTTTACCATGGTAATTAAACCATGACATATTCAATGAAAATATGATCCGCCGTTTACGGTCAGATAGCTGGGGCTTATTATGGTTTGGATGGTATTCCTAAACGATGGCTGGATAAGTTGCATAAGCTAGACTATATTATTGAACTTGCTGATAAGTTACATGGGTTATCACAGAAAGATCATGTTGTATGAACAAACGTGATGCCGAGTTTGATTTCAATGGACAGAAATTCCGCACTGTCCAGACGGTACATTATGTTGATGGTTACAACATCGTTCCGTCTTATGGATTGCTTTGGATTACTCCGCAAGGTAGTACGGCTTTCTTGACGACGGATACACAGTTTGCACCGAATCAAATTGAAGATTACTACAACGAAGCTGACATCATTTTCCATGACTGCGAGACCGCTCCGTTCCGTAGTCGTATTCATGCTCACTATGATGAACTCAAGGAACTGGACGAGAAAACGAGGAATAAGATGTGGTTGTACCACTACCAGGATGGCGATCTTCCGGATGTCAAGGCAGATGGTTTTGCTGGATTTGTAAAACAGCGTCAAGAGTTTGCGATGCACTTGACTGCCGTTTACACCTTCGAAGAAGCTATGATCAATGCAGGTCGTGGGGAAGAACTGGTTGGGAAATGATTTTATCGGCGATTATGGCAATGTCCAAGAATCGGGTGATCGGAAAAGATAATGCCCTTCCTTGGCACCTGCCCTCTAACCTGAAAAGATTCAAGGCTATTACTCTGCATGGCAATGTCTTGATGGGGCGAAAGACCTACGAGTCCCTGAATAGGGTTGATGGGTTACCCAGCCGGGTTAATTACGTTTTTTCTCGGCAAAAGAAATTAGATGTAGGACAATGTGTATTATGTTCTGGCTTGGACGATTTTCTATCGGGTTGGTCTTTTATTAACGAAGCTTTCCTGATTGGCGGTCATAACATATACCAACAATACCTGATCAATTGCTCTATGTTATATCTGACAACTGTTGATATAGAAATAGATGGAACTCGATTGCCAGAGAATGTTTTCGATGGTATGGTAAAGCTATGCGAAGAAAAAGTAACCGATGATAACTTGCCGTATACATTCAGCGTTTGGAGACGAATGTGAAAATATTAGTTGCAAATAAAAAGAATGCGGAACATATATCAAGGATCATGAAAGAATCTCATGCAATGATATCGATCACAACGCCCGGAGATGATCTTGCAGATTTAGCAGATAACGATAACCGTGTCGATCTTTTGAGAATTCAATTCCATGACTTGACCGACATACATGTTAAGGAAGCAGAAAAGGGTGGCGTCCCTAAACATATGGTCTTTCCTAATGTGGGACATGCTAATCAGATACTAGATTGGTTCGAGAATCTGGATCAAAGTAAGACAGATTGTCTGATTATTCATTGCAACGAAGGTTGTAGCAGAAGCCCAGGAGTAGCCGCAGCTTTGTGCGAAGTCAATGGAGAGGGGGAAGGTCATTTTGCTCATGATGATCCCAGAGGATGTTACTCCCCTAACATTCTGATTAAAAGCCTTATAATCGAAGAGGCAAGGAAACGTGCATGAACATTTATGTATTGAATGTAGGCGACTGGTCTGGCGATGGTCATAGTCAACATGATTCATTTTACTTTGAAACCAATAAGGAATATGAAGAGATAGTCGATGCCTATCTACAGGCATGCAATACATGGGGATGCTCACTGCATGTGTATAATGGCTCTCATGAAGTTTTGAACGATTTCGAAGATAAATCGTTGCCGGATTACGCAGTAGAAGCCCTAAGGTTGATGAAGGTCGATTTCTCTTTGTTTGAAGATATACCGGATGAATTCGGGGGGATACCCTTTGGTCCTTACGATGTGTTTAATTTGTTTATGCAATTAGCTAAGTCCCAGTTGCCAGATCTTCAATATTCACGATTAAGAGCCAAAGAAATAACCGGATGGAGAGGCTCTGACAAGATATCTGGATTCATAGGGTATGGAGTCTATTGAATGCTCTATGCGATTTGTGACATTGAATTACAGCATCCCTATGGCGTCTCCCTAAACCAAATACATGATATGGTAAGGCTTCAGAAGATGAAGCTCTTAACGTGCTCTACTCGCAAAAGAACCGCTTCTATTGCTGTCCCTGTGTCTAAATTCAAAGAGATATTTGGTGCTAATCCCAGGATCGCTTCTTATGATGCTCCAGAAGGAACTCAAGGATTCATGATGGAGATCGTGGTCAGAGAGATACGTGATATCTAGATGAATTCTTCTTGACCAGCTTTGCTGGTGCCCGTTGTTTTCGGGCGAAAAGCTCAGGTGTCCTGAACTTTTTTATTATGTCGATATAACATGTGTGAAGAAGCGTCCATTTGTAAATAAGAGATTGCGAAAACAGGCGGCTCGATGCTGCAAAATTTGCGGTGAATCTAAGTATGAATTGTTAGATGTCCATAGAATAAAACCTGGATCAAATTACACATATTATGGGACTGTTGTCCTTTGTAGCTCATGTCACAGATCGCATCATTCGGGGCTCATAACTATACATGGATGGAATAGCTCTACTGCTGGACGCCTACTTAACTGGACAGATGAATATGGCTGTGAACATTTTTCTTAAAAATAGAGGAAGTTCTGTGGCAAATAGGTAATTATCATATAGTAATGCAGTATTAACATTGGGTCATGTAATGAAAATTTGTTCTGTCAAAGAGTGCGTCAATAAATGTAGAAGTAATTCATCTCCGTATTGTGAAATTCATTATTACAGGCTTAGAAGAACTGGGACGACAGACGAAAGAAAGAGATCATATTCTATTAATGAAAATATATTGAATAACCTTTCCACAGAAAAAGCTTGGGTATTAGGGCTGATTTGGTCTGATGGTAATATCGATAATTATAGAATTTCAATTACTTCCAAAGATTTAGAATTACTTCAACAAGCAGAGCGTATTTTGGAGGGTCATAATTGTATTAAAGAGCGAAAAGCTTCAATTGGTTATTATGATTTGGCATTCAACAATAAAAAAATAGCTCATGCTTTAAGACGCCATGGTCTACTGGAGTCTAAATCCCTAGTCATACAGTGGCCAAAGAACTTACCAACTTATTTAGAACCACATTTTATACGTGGAGTGTTTGATGGGGATGGTTGTATATCGATTAATAAGCAAAAAAGAAGAGACAAAATATCAGCATTTATTGTTAGTGGTTCTTTATTATTTGCGAATAGTTTGGTAGAAAAACTACAAGACCATAATATTCATGCCATAAAGACAGTTAGAACGAAACAGCGACATAATCCAATGTATACAGTTTACGTCTACCGGGTAGGTGACTGTCATAAACTGTATAACTTTTTATATAGATATAAAAGATGTCCTCGATTAGAACGGAAGTTTGACATTTTTCATCAATGGCATATTCAAGAAGACCCCAAATGTGGTAGGATTTCAAAGAACGAGGGAGGTTCGTTTGAAAGGAAATATGCACACTTAGACAAACACATTATTGATCATTATATAAATGTATCTAAATGTTCATCAACAACAGCAGAGATATTCTCTTGCTCTTCGAGTCATGTCTTGCGTGTCTTGAAGAGTAATGGGGTCAAAGCTTATTCCGGAAGGTCAAAAGCTGAGAGATTATCTTTAGATAATGTTCGCACAATGATCGAAGATAAAAGGACTATGACATGGAAAGAAATGCAAATCAAATACGGTTTGCATAGGAAAACTATGTCCAAAGCCATGAACGTTTAAGACAGATTGTATTATGAGGGGTATAGGTCCCCCCCCCCTTTGCTCCAGGCATATCCCATCTATGAACGTCTAGGGCGTCGTAGTTATCCTCACCGCAAAGACGGCATTTACCCTCTTGCTTCTTGAATGTCTGTTTGTTTATTAGTTTTCGCTTCCGTCCCATACTCTACTTATCGAACATTTTATGACGATAAGTGAAATATGAAACTTAAACAACTTCATCTGCAAAACTACTGTGGGTACAGAGATACAACATATGACTTCAATACGCCTCAAGGCGTAAAGCCATTAGTCGTTTTTCATGGTCCCAACGGCTGCGGAAAATCTACTGCCCTTCAAGCCATACGTTCCTTGGCCTGCCCTTGGCAGTACGTGGGGCGAAAAAACGACATGCTATTCCGCAAGATTACTTATCACGATGACTACGATCCTACTTATGCCAAATTTCAGACCAGTCCACATCCCATGAGAATCTCTGGTATCTTTACAGAAGAAGGTAAGGATTACGAAGTTGTCATTAGCTCAGATGGCGTTGAGAAAAACGACCTTCCCAGAGACAGGCAGTTTGAGTATGCCTTATGGATCGATGCCGATCATCCCATGGAGATGATAAGGTTCCAGACAGATCAAGAGGTTATGGAGCAGTTCCTTGATATGGCACATACTGTCTATGGTTATCCGTCTAGTCTGAAGAATGAGGTCGAAGAGTACGATAGCGAGAGACAGAAGTACGTCACGTTTCTTACTGATTTCATCATTACCAAAATGTCTAAGATGACTAGAGAAGAGACGAGGGTCCATTTTAAGAACATGTCGGCTGGTGAAAAGAAGATAGCAACCTTGATACGCATGCTTTGTAATCCTACTAATCAGAATAGATACAGCATCTATTTGATTGACAATTGTATGATGCATATCCATTGGGAGAGGCATATACGAACCGTTGAGAAACTACAGTACTCTTTCCCTCAAAAACAGTTCATCATGACTACTCATAGCGGAACGTTGATTAAAGCCCTTGAATCATCATGTACCTACGACATTCGAGACTATACATAGTGGCTAAGGTTGGGGTAAAATAGCGGCGAAAGGAAACCGCTATGAAAGATACTGATATCAAAGTAGGTGTTGTAGGCTATTCTGCCCAAGAGTTTGATGTTCAACATGCCCAAGCTTGTGTCGAGGATGCTTTTGACAAAGTGGAAGCAATATACAGCTTCAGGTTAAAGAATTTCGATCATCGTATTATTTGTATCTCAGGATTAACCGATATAGGGATACCGGCCCTAGCTTATCGTGAAGCCGTAAAACGAGGATGGCAAACCGCTGGTGTCGCCTGCTCACTAGCCGAAGATTACGAATGCTTTGATGTAGATGAGAAAACCATTGTAGGGGATCAGTGGGGGGGAGAAAGTGAAACATTTCTCAGTATGATCGGAGTCATGATTAAAATAGGTGGCGGCAAACAATCAGACGATGAAATGAAGAAACATAAAGAAAACGGTTTGCCGGTCTTTGAATACGTGCTGGAGGCGGATCAACCAGATGCCTAGACGACGTTTAAGTCAACATTTCAAACCGACTCCTTTTCAAAAAAAGGCTATGGTACATTTTGATTCCTTTGGCTATGTTGTAGTCGAAGGACCTCGGGTCATAGGTAAGACTGCGATGCTTGAAATGCTTGCCAATGCCAAAAAGAGCAAGAGGAAGATCTGGCTTAGCCGTTGGCCAGAAGAACATAAGAGGAAATTCGGCTATATAGAAAACCTTGTGTTCGTAAAGTATGACGACAATCTTGGCATCGAAAGCCTAACCAGCCACAAGGCATTTGCTCATTGCCAAATCGTCTTGGCAGACGACATCCATATCAAACCTCCATTGAGTAATGAAAGTGGATTTGTCAAAATAGCCTCAGTCTATACTGAAGATCATAATGTCGTGTCGTGGCGAGAAGAAGACAACCCTTGGTTGATAGATGGTCGATTCGAGAGAATGGCAAATACGATGACCAATTGGCAACTGATAGCAGATTATGGCACAAAAAAATGTGTTGAGTTCAGAAAGAATATGCAAACTGCGATTCAGCAAGATGAAGATATGGAAATAGACTTTGGCGATGCGGAACAAGCCAATACGAAGACAGATATAGTTCGTTTTTTGGATCTGGATTAATGCCTGCCCCCACTACTACTCTTTCAATGAACCCCCACTTCTAGTCATTCAGGCGGATTTTACGCCAGTATAGTTAGGATAGGTCCAGCATCAGTGATAAGAGTATCGGATTCTCATGGTTCTGAAATTGAAATGGATTTCAGAGTCCGTAATTACGGCTTGCAAATGAGCGACAATGGGCTTTGTACTTTGAATTTAGATCTAGTAGGAGTCCCTTCTCCTGCTACTAAATGTGACACCTTTATAAAACCGGATCTAATTGACGATGGCAAAGGTGATCCTGAGGTTTCCCAACCAGTCAAAGGGGAGTTTATACAAATAGATGATTGAACCAGACTTTACAGATTGGACCAAACCACCATGGCATGAGTTCATGATGTCGCTTGCATTGATTGTCGCCATGCGTTCGATTGACCACAGCACCAAGCATGGGTGCGTTATCTGCGATGACCATCATCGCATCATATCGATGGGATACAACGGACCTGTACGGGGAAGCTATGATGAGAATGTTCCTCGGACTCGTCCAGAAAAATATTATCACATGGAGCATTCCGAACGTAATGCTATCTTCAACGCCAAACGAGATCTTGAAGGATCAACCTTCTACATCACAGGACACCCTTGTTGTGACTGTATGAGGGCAATGATTCAATGCGGAGCCAAACATATTATATATGGACAAGTCGGATCGAACATGGTAACGGAAGATACACACAAACATGTCCAGATCATGTTGACAGGTCAAGACATCAAATTTGAGAATTACAGCACCCCTCCTATCGAGGTATTGACCAAGGCACTTGCTTACTATATGGCAAAAACTGACATGGAAAGTTTGTACAGGGTTCATAAAGTAGGCGGTGACAACGTGATAAGTGTAGCGGGAAAATTATCCTAAATCTCTCCATTTTTATTGCCGATACAGTAGAGGTATATTCGACGAAATGTCGAATATTATTATAGGCAATAGAGTCCCGTAGGACCATGCTTGCCCCCTGTTTTCGGTGCCAATCGACCGTTGTCACACCGTATCGAAAACCATTAGGCAAGTCGTCCCAAGAGGAGAGAAAGATGCCCAGACCTCAAAAGCGCATCAAGTTATCGTCATGTCAAGTCAGTCTCATTGAAAAACACTACGAAGAAGTCAAAAAGCACCTTAAACACAAGCTTATCAAGTGTTATGGTATACGTCGAGTAACCCAAGAGGAACTGCTGGATCGAGCCATCAGTTATCTTGTCGAGGTTACTCCCCAGTTTGACCCCCAAGGAGGATGCGGATATGTTCGCTACTGCGTCGAACGATGTGCCTATAAGCTTATTGATGAGTATCGTAAGCGTCGTCTTTCTAAAAGCAAAGAGAAGAAGCGTTTAGACACGAAAGAGGCGTTAATCAAGGCCAAGGGATACGCCTGTGATCAGGATGTCGTCCAAGAATTGGAGGGCCAAGGTTTGTCTGGAAAAGAAGTGAAGGATGTTATGAACATGCATGTTGCAGCGACGATTCCCATGACAACATTTATATCTGAAGACCGCCATAACGGGCGGGAAGAAAACTCCAATTCTTTCGCCGATTTTTTCGACCCATCAGGATCAGAAGGGGTTGAGAAAGTAGAATGGCATGAGACTAAACGCAAGATCATTAGGAAAGCCAAGCAGCAATTGTCTGTTCCTTACTATGTAGTTATCAAAGACTATCTGCTGCCTAAAGCTGAGAATACGGGACATAAGACCTTACGGGAACTGGCTGATACAGTAGGGCTTTCAGCAAGTAGGTTGTCTCAAATGATGATTGATGATACAATGAAGATGTTTTTCAGGGATATTCTGCTCCCTGAATCGGATCGCCAGGCGGTTGCAGCATAAAGGAACTAAACATGACAGACATAGCGAAGTGGCGGAAAAGTTTTGTTGATGGAGAAAACATCAACATCTTAAACGATGTTAACTCGTATACGACTGCCGTGTCGTGGGTCGATAAAGAATTGCCAGATGAAGATTCTATCGTTATTGCTCAAAAAGCATTCTCCTTGTTCAGCGGGCTAATACCCAATGAAGATGGCGTCTTTGAGTTGAAGGCAAAAGAAACGAAAACTATCGAGATGACGTTCAACGTTGATCATCTCTCTTCATCTGACATTACCGTTTATGCCCATGTCACCAAAGTTAAGGACAGGGCATTTGTGGAACTTATCAGTTGGGGAAATGATGAACGTCATATGATGATCGATTTCTGGGAGAATTTTAAGCAGTATCTTCCAGTCGATGATATGAAGCTTACGGCTTAGACAGACGGAGAGAAGTAGGCTTTCCAGAATACGTCCATCAGCATGTACCTACCCTTGAGGTAGTCGGGTGTCCATGAGAATGCCTCTTGGATTCCTAAGGCTTCTGTTTTGATTCTGAGGGTTTCATCTACTGCTTCCATTTGTTCTACATTGAATGGACTGGGTATCTCGTTTTGAGGATCTTCGAGAAGCTTGACTTCATTTACTTCATCAGTTATCAAGTGGAGTATTCTGTTAATAAAAGTCAAGAGTTCGTGGAACTGTTCGGTTGACTTGACTTCTTTAGAAAGGCTTCCAAGACTATGTTTGCCGTCGTTAAGCACCCTTATTGCTTCGTCAGCGGCGTGTCTTATAGACCCAGGAATCTGATCTCTTTTTAGGATTCCATATCCACGAACTTGAACTTTGTCTTCTTTGGGTTCTCCGCCTGGATATGGAAGGGATCTTGGGAAGGGATCGACGGGAGCAATAGCTTTCTTGAATTCTGATGTCTTGATCATTCTCATAGTGCCTTCTCCTGCAATACAATACGGCAAAATCAAAGGTTATCCTTCATGATACTTATGGTCACTGGACATCGCCCTAAGAGGCTTAATAACGAATGGAATCTGGATGGCCCTTGCTGTGCCTATGTTCGTAGTCAGATGGTAGAGCATATAGAATCCATCAAACCCAGTGAAGCCATATCCGGCATGGCATTGGGTAGCGATACAATCTTTGCTGAAGCCATTCTTGATATGGGCATCCCTTTGACAGCCGCCATTCCTTTTGAACATCAGGACAACAGATGGCCTTTTAAGAGTAAACTGCGATATCGCAGACTTCTTGAAAAAGCGGCAAAAGTAATAGACGTCAGCCAAGAAGATCTGTCGGAGATTGTGTGTACCGATACTCATGACGATGGATCTGTATTTGAAGACACAGGATTAGAATTCATTGGCGATGAATTCTCCATGTACAACCATATGCATAATCGAAATGCATGGATGGTTCATCATTGCGACGAGTCGTTGGCAGTTGTTGAGGATTCTTCTATGAGATATTTCTCTCCGACGTACGTATCTGGAGGGACTGGGGGTGCTGTGGCCAGGTTACTCGCCAAGGAGAAGATTATTCATTACATAGATCCCAATTTGTGGCGGGAGAACCCTCCCAACTGTGCCGACCTCTCTTAAAGGATTCTTGTAAATCCAGACGTAATGTAGAGGTATGAATTGGTTCGGCATTATTAAGCAAGCGAAGTTTATCAATGATCATTGTGCCAAATGCCCATCCTGCAAGGAATATATTGAGCCAGTTGACATCATTGTTAACCCCAGGCACTTATATAATATCGGTCAATTGTTTTCATGCAAATGCGGTCAAGCTAAACTATGGACTAACTCTATCCGTGATCCCGAATACCTGATCAGGTTCTACAATGAAGAAGTGGATAGGTATTACCAAGGGTTCTGCAATGACCGATTCGCTGGCGACAATTTCGAATACATCTATCCTCTGAAGAATGGTTATGAGATAGAGGGGGAATTTCAGCGATATGATCTTGTAGGCACAAAAGATACGAGAATACAAATCGCCCTCAATGGGTTCGAAGAGGACCCTGAGAGCAGTGCGGACAATCTGACCGAGTGGTATAGGCCCCATCAGGCTAAGATAACATCCCTCTTGACATAAAATGATAATCTGGTAAAATGTCGATGAAGAAATGAAGAAAGGAAAGAAAACGATCCCAAGCCGTAAAAGTGACTAACAATCTGATAGGATAACAGCCATGTAGCAATGCATGGCTGTTTCTTTATCCTAAACCAAGGGAGAAATCATGGACCCTGTACAGAAAATTGAAACCATTGGTCAAACTGGAGGCAGTGTTTTATCTTCATCTGGGATGACTGTCGCTTCTCAGCCTTCTCATCCTCTTACCAGTCTTGAGTATCAAGCTGCACGAATTAGAGCTACATTACGCAGGGATCAGGATCAAGAGGAGTATCTCAAAGAGAGTGATGTTACAGAAGATGTCGAGGCATGGAATGCCGAAGTAATTGCCGAAGAAGCTATCACAGAAGCTGAGCAAAAGGAAAGAGATCAGCTTCTTTCTAAGGTCAAGTTTGGTGAGGATATTAAAATCCTCTGCATCGAGTCTGCTCCACTAAGAATCATATGCCACCATTTGGGCGTAACCGACGTTATGCACATGAAGCATGTATCGTCTTCCTATGTCGCCCTTACTGGCATGATGATATCTCAAGTCGTCGATGCTTACATGAAGAGCAGCAATTATGAGAACTTGGGGGAATTGAACTTCGATGAACATGGGAGAATCATCCCATGCGGTCGTAAGAAATGGCATCTCAAAAAGGGCGAACAGAATATCATTCATACAGGGTCTCGTTTCTTCAAACGAAACGAAGAGGCGATATGCGTTTCCCACCAATGGAACCCAAGTGCCGAACAGGTTCTATTTCAGATCTACTCCAAAGATGAATCGGATGCCAGAAGGGTTATGACTGGCATTGAGAACTATGCAAAAACCAACAACTGCTTGCGTGGAGAAAAGATTAAAGATGTTCATGTAGGCGAAGCAACATTTGGTATTGTTGAACCACCCAAGAATCTTGTCTATACGTGGGATAAGTTCTATTATCCCGATCAAATAAGACAGCTATTCGATACGGACGTATTCGGATTCTTGGACAACGTGGATAAGTACAATGCTCGCCACATTACGAAGCGAGGCATTATGCTTCATGGCCCTCCTGGAACCGGCAAAACTTCTGTTGGTCATATCATTTGCAACTATGCTCCTGAACATACGGTTATCTGGATCACGCCGGATATCATCTTTGAGAATCGTCGTGGCATAAGAGATTCAGTCAAGAGTCTCTATATGCTGGCTGATTACTTGTCTCCTGTCGTTATCATTCTTGAGGACATGGACCTGTTCTGCGAAGACAGGGACGAGCATGCTGATACCGTAACGCTTGGATCGTTGATGAACATTCTTGATGGTGTCAATACGATCAGCAACGCCATCACGATTGCAACAACCAATCGTTTTGATTTCATTGAGAAGGCTCTAAGGAATCGCCCCGGTCGCTTTGACCGTATCGCCGAACTCCCAGTGATGAACGACGAATTGAGACTAAAAATGTTCACAGATCGTTTAGTCGATTGCGAGATAGACGATATTACGCTTCAACTTATTGTATCGGAAACGGATAACTGGACTGGTGCGCAGGTAGAAGAATTCGTTCGCTCTCTCAATCTCTATTTTATTGTCAATGAAATAGAGATTCCAGAGGCGAGGATTATCGACAAAGATGTTGTAGAAGAAGTGCTAACGTTGATGAACTACTTTAGCGTTGGCAATAAAAAGAAGCATGGGAATAGTCCCGTTGGGTTTGCAGGTCAACAATGAAAGAAAAGGGAGGCATCCTCATCTATCGTGTCAATCAAGGTAAGCTTGAAGTCCTTTTAGGACATCCAGGCGGACCTTGGAACGAACATGCTGACGAAGGATCGTGGTCCATTCCCAAAGGCGGCAGAAGTGAGGAAGATGAAAGTCTTCTCTATACTGCCCGAAGAGAATTCCACGAAGAGACCGGGTTTTCGACTAAGAAAGGTCCTTACCTAAATCTAGGTGATTCATCTAGGAAGGGTAGGTTACTTCATATCTGGGCGTGTCAGGAAGAATTCGACCTGAGTAAATTCAAGAGTAACACGTTTGAGAAGGAATATCCTCCAGGTTCTGGTCGCATAGTGGAAACTCCTGAATTTGATCGAGTCGAATATTTCGATCTGGATACAGCCGGATCGAAGATTTCAGCATCTCAGAAAGTCTTTCTTGACAGGCTTGCAAAGTCAGTCAAGATCTAGTATCATTATGCCTATGGAAGAAGTCATCAAAACCCGCATTCGGGGCATGCTGCTTGGTGTCGCTATTGGCGATGCTCTCGGTGCGCCAGCCGAAATGAAAACTCCTGCTCAAGTCAAAGAAAAGTTTGGTTACATCGATGGCTATATCGATATGCCCAAACGAAAACATCAATGGACCGATGATACTCAGTTGACGCTTGCTGTCGCCAATGCTTTGATCGAATCCAAAAAGTTCGACATGGACATGATGGTTAAGCATCATATCTCTGCATTCGATGAAACCGTAGCAGGATGGGGCAGAAGTACGAAGGATTCAATCGCCAGGTTGAAGAGAGGTTCTAACTGGAGAACCTCTGCGTTAGACAACAACGAAAAGAGCGGGTACGGTAACGGCGTATTGATGAAGATGTCTCCGTTCGTTGCTTACTCCGCTTTGAATGCAGATAATACTTTGGGTCTTTTCGCTCATATACATTACTTAATTGCCCTTACTAAAATGACTCATATGAGTAAGTTGGCAGTTGAAACATCTGTATTCCATTTGCTTGCGCTTGATGGATTGCTTAAACGAGAGGGAAGATTCGTCAGGTCTAAATGGTTTCAAGAATCAGAGGAAGCATTCTGCGGATGGTGGTTTAACATTCATCCCAATGCTTTTACAAAATTGAAATACAGTGGCCCTTCTTTGTGGCATTCACTTCCTAAAGTTCAATCCGTCGCTACGGAAAAACCCAAGTCAACTGATGAGGCATTGGTGGAGAGGTTTGACAATACCTACTTTGCCTTGGATACCATTTGCTTCTGTTATGCCCTGTTTCTCAGGGAGCCGAATAAGATCGATACGATCCTTTCTGCCGTCAATTTAGGGGGAGATTCTGATACAAATGCCTCGATTGTAGCCAGTATGATGGGGGCATTGCATGGAGAGAAGATTTTCCCTCAAAATTGGGTCGAAGGTCTTGACATCGCAGTCCAAATCAGGGATACTGCGGATCAGTTGTACGAAACATTCGCCTGAATGACAAGCTAAACGCTTGGGGTAAAATTGACAAAGACTTGCCATATATTCTTTGATGGTGCCTGTGAACCGGGAAATCCGGGGGGATGGGGAACATACGGCTACGTTATCAAACTCGCCGGTCATCCTGACATAGAGGGACATGGATCGCTCGGTCGCAATCCCCAAATGACCAACAATATTTCAGAGTATCATGCTCTGTTTTCCGCCCTCAAGGCACTTCAAATCAAACTCGGTTCCTTGGATTTTGAACTCATTTCTATTTATGGTGATTCCAAACTGGTCATCAATCAATTGACTGAAGAATGGCGATGCAAGTCGCCTCATCTGCAAGAGCGTCTTAAACAGTGTCAAGATCTTTTGGTTGCCATGGACATCTTTTGGGTTGCCGAATGGATTCCAAGAGAAAAGAACATCATTGCCGATGCTCTTTCTCGCAAGGCATTGAAAGGCATACCCGAATACGTCAACCGTAACAAGGTCGATGATGCAGAACTGTTTGAGGGACTGGAGCCTATAGAGTGTCTGCGTCTGTCCGTCAGCAGAGGACGAATGAAGAACAAAGACAAGATGCTTGAATGGATTGAGCAGATTGGCAAACAGCTAAAAACGGCTTGAGATTTCCATATATGCGAAAATTAGGTATCGAATTCTCAAGTACGAAGTCAGATTTAGAGTAAGGTATTAGTAGCCAGTTTCCTATTTCTAACAAAGGAGAAGCAAACAAATGGAAACTCTGACCAGTTCGTTGACGCAGGTGTTGTATTCAGTCCCGTACTTCGCAGTCCTCTTGGGTATCCTCTGGGTTGCGAAGCTCGCCTACGACGCAATTACTCCCTTTAAGTTCAAGGAGCAATTGGTGGGCGATGATGCCAAACCGGCGAACCCGGCTTTCGGAACGCACTATGCGCTCTGGATGATCGGTCTCGCCATCGCTCTGTCCGGAGCCTTATATGGATCGCTTGGCTCTGCGACCGGTGACGTAGCTGATCTGCAAGCCGATATGGTCAACATCGGAGTCTACGGCTTCGAATGTTTGATCCTCGTTTGGCTTTCGATCCTCGTCAATGACAAGTTCATTCTCAAGAACTTCAAGATTGAGAAGGAACTGATCGAAGACCGTAATGTGGGTACAGCGTTTGTAACTGGCGGAGCAGCCGTTGCAACGGGTCTCATGTTGAACGGGGCATTGAATGGCGAATCTAGCAGCATGGTACGAGGCGTCGTAGACTTGGGAGTCTATTGGGTTGTCGGTCAAGCCATTCTCGTTGCCGCTGGTCTCGTCTTCCAGAAGATTACGTCCTACGACATTCACCACGAACTCGAAGAACGAGACAATCCGGCTGTTGGTCTGTCGTTTGGTGGGTTCCTCGTTGCGACGGGTTTGATTACCCGAACGTCGCTCGTTGGGGCATCTTCTGAACTGTTGCCGGAACTGATTACTACGCTCTGCATTGGCGCAGCGGGTTTGGTTCTGCTCGGTCTTTCCAACAAGGTCTGCGATCTCCTGTTCCTTCCTTCCGTTAAGTTGGATCAGGCACTCTCAGAAAAGAAAAACATGTCGGCAGCGGCAGTATCGGCGGCGATCTCGATCTCCGTTGGTATATGCTTTGCCTTCGCAATTGCCGCATCGGCGGTATAACTAGATTCATCTTTGAAAAACGAAAGAAAGAAAGTAAGATGAAAAAGCAAAAGACAAGTTTACTTCGACGCATCCTGATTGTCGCTGTTGCGGCAATGGCATGCTTGGCCTTCTCCGTCGAGGATTCGTTCGCCAGAGGCAGCGGCGGAGGCGGTTTTCGTTCTTCGTCGTCCAGCTTCCGAAGCAGCAGCAGAAGTAGCAGTCGTTCCAGCGGTTGGGGCAGTCGTAAGGCAACTACTTCCACGAACCGTAAAGCTTCTACGCCCAAACGTGCGGCAGCTAAGCCCAAACGGTCGGCGGCAGATACGGCTCAACAGGCAAAGGCTCAGAAAGCCGGAACCAAGTTCCAGAGTCGAGACAAAGCTGTTTCCGATTGGAAGACGAAGAATGCTGCCAAGTACAAGCAGACTCCGACTCCCGGCGCAGCGGCTCCGTCTACTCGACCTTCGCACATTCCGCAAACTACGTCAGTTGGAGGTAAGAATGTCAACGTTACCTACAACGTCAATCAAGGCGGATATGGATACATGAACGCTCTCGGCACGTTTATGCTTTACGATGCGATTACTGATGCCGCATTTATGAACTCTCGCATGCGGTCGTCTGGTTACTATTACCCAGGAATGTATCCGTCCGTTGCCGCTCATGCTCCGCCTGTTGTGGTTCATCGGTCCAGCGGATTCGGTACGTTCTTCATCATCTGTTTGCTCGTCGTTGGCTTCATCGTTGTTCTCGCCATCGGCGGCGCAATCTTTCGATAAAGGTTCAAAGTCATGAACGCACTCGACGACAAAACCAAAGCAAGTTATTGGCGACAGTTGATCACCAATGGCATAACTGGGGTCGTGGTCACGCTCAAGGATGAGCAGACGATTGCAGATGTTTTGCAAGATCAAGGGATGATTGCCAGCGAAGGCATCGATCTGAAAGCCAAACGCACTTACCATATCAAGGAGTCTGATGGTATATGCGAATGGATTCTGGTCTCGCTTGAGCATAGCGAACCCTTGTACGTTCTGGTCAAAATCGTGGACGAAGAAACGTTCGATGTGCGTATCTGCTTTGAACCCGATGATTGGGAACACGGAACCCGCTTTGACGCTATCGATAATGGGGCTCATTGGTTGTTCAATGAGCCGAACGATCCTGATGATTTCATTCCAAGTGAATTGGAATGGAATAAGGGCATCGAACAGGAAGTCGATGGCGTACCCATTGTCTATGCCGTCAAGGCGGGGCTCCCTCTTTATGGAGAGCTTCAGGAGTATCCTGACGAAAGCAATCCTTTGTTTGCCCAAGTCTGTGAATGGCAAGCGGAACAGGCTGTCGCCAATCCCGAACTGCTGATCATTGAAATGGGCGGTCTTGATGAAGATGATGAAACTGTCCCCGATGGCGGTTACCTCATGTTCCTTCAAGGCGAAAACGTCAGTCCCAATGACGTTGACCTTTTCATTCAGTAAACCACTTACCTTAGGAGACTCAGATATGAGTGCGAAACTTTCGACCTTGGCCGACATTCATGCGGCCCTCACCGAACAGGGAAAAACTGTTGAACTTCTCGATGGCAGCGTGGCTGTCGCAATGGGAAGCAGTAGTCATCCCATAGTTTCCGTCCTTACCATTGAGGACGAAAATCTCGTCATTACCTGCCAACTGGCAAAGTTTGGCGAGATCCCGGAAGACAACTTGGCAGCGTTTGCTCTCGCAGCACTCGACGCCAACACTCGCATCCATCCGTACAGCGTTGGCTACTTGAGCGATACGGACGGACAGGAAGGTTCCGAAGACGAGTGGCCCATCGTTTTGATCAACAGCGTTCCCCTTGGCGATCTGTCGAACGAAGAACTCGATTCGGCAATGGAAAGCCTGCTCGCTGCGATCACTGGCGTTACGGATGTCATTCGAATCGGCATTGAAGGAATCAAAGAACCCTGTGCAGCCTGATGGTGGCTTCTGTTCGTTGAGTACCAATGAATAGAATAGGTTCGAACAAACAACAAACCTGAACAGGAGAAAAACCATGGGTTTGCTCAAGACAATCAAAAACGTTTTCAGGGAAAAGGCCGAACAAGCCGACAAGGCTCTGGCCGATCCGATCCGTGATGGTAAGTTTGCCATCGAGGATAGCAAGAAACAGATCGCTGAAATGCGCCGGGCTCTCGCCCAGTTCATGGCGACGAACAAAAAGATGGAAGGCGATCAAGCAGCGGCGAAAGCCGAAGTTGCTAAGTGGCAGAACATCGCTGTCGCAGCGGCCAAGGATGGCAATGAAGATGCGGCTCGCACGGCTTTGGAAAACAAGGGCCGCAACAAGGATGCCGCTGACAAACTGAAACAGGACATCGAACGCAACAATCGTGAGATCGAAAAGATCAAGAAACAGATCGATGTTGCGACTCGAAAGATTGCCGATGCGGACAGCAAACATTCGCAGCTTGCCGCCCGAAAGAAAGCGGCAGACGTTCGAGCCCAACTGTCGGCGGCATCGTCCAAGTTCAGTACCGATGGAGGTGCCTTGGCATCGCTTGACGATTTCGAGAACGAAGTCGAAGCCAAGGAAAACGAAATCGACGCCATGGAAGAACTCGATGGCGGCGGCGATGAAGACCTTGTCGAACAGTATGGAAAAGGTGCTGGTAAGGTAGATGATGAACTGGCGGCTTTGATGGCCAAGAGTGGCTGATGGCCGAAGCGTACCCAAGTAGGGCGGGGGATAAACTTCGGCTTTCCCTCGCCCTCTTGTTTTATACCCAAGAAAGGGGTTAAGGATGAACTCCCTCGCCCTTTTATTTGTAGCCATTGTTTTTGCGGCCTCTCCTGCCCCGGAAACGCCTTCTGTGACGGTTGGTATCCATCCATTTACGCCTTGCGTTATGGTAGGGGCTGATGGGGAAGCAACGGGCTTCGATATTGATATCCTCAACGATTCTATGAAACGTGCTGGAATCGATTACCAGACCCGTTCATACGAAACCGTTACCGATCTATTGAACGCTCTTCGCACCGGAGAGATCGATGCGGCAATGGCTGGCTTGTCCATTACATCCAAGCGGGAAAGAGAGTTTGACTTTACCCAACCCTACTACAAATCAGGATTAAAGATTCTGATTAGCGAGAACGGGGCGACATACAGCTTTTGGAAATTCAAGTATGCTCGCAACGTCATTAAGGCATTGATCAATCCTGCCGTTGTTGAACCCTTTCTTTGCATGGGGGCATTGATCATTGGATTTGCTTTCCTCATGTGGATGTGTGAAAAAGGGTCAGATTCAATCAACGATAAATTCTTCCCTGGTATTTTTGAAGCCATCTACTATTCAGTCGTTACCAGTTCGACGGTTGGTTACGGCGACATTACTCCCAAGAAATGGGTTGGACGATTCATGGCGGTCTGTTTGATCTTTCTTGGTATCGTCATGTTCGCCAATGCTACCGGCGTATTGAGCGTTGAATACAATCAGGACATGCTCGATTTCAAAATCACCGGTCCCCAGGATTTGAAAGATGAGATCGTTTCTACGAAGCAAGGTACTACTTCAATGGATGCGGTCAAGAAATGGGAAGCATTGGTTCAGCCGGTTGACGACATCGAAAGGGCATTGGATCTTCTTGAAGCGGGCAAGGTTGCGGCAGTTGTTTTTGATGCTCCAGTCATTGATTGGGCATCCAAACAAAGAAGCAGCGTCATCTCCGTTCCGGGGTTGTATGAGCCTCAGAATTATGGTATCGTATTGTCAGAAGGCAGCAGTATGAAAGAGCCTTTGGACAAAGCTATTTTGTCAATGCAAGAAGATGGAACTTGGAGTAGGATTCATGACCGTTGGTTCTAGACAAACTGAATGGAGTGAACAATGGATCCTGAACTGACGTTAGAGCATTACAACCAAAGGGCTGTCATGTTTTATCAGGTCAGCGACAATGTTCAGATCAGGAAACGAGATGATGAATCTTTGGAAACGTCCTTCGAACAGGGGGGCGGATTCAGGATGATCTGTAATTTCTCCATAGCCGAATATTTCTTGATATAATGTCTCAATGCCTAAATACCATGACAATGAGATCAAATTCGAGGCTCGACAAAGAAACGTAGACATCTTTCGAAAGCTGACTGGTCTTTATCCCATTCCTATTGGGCGTCAATACTGGACGCTCTGCAATGAACAACCTAAAGGACCCGGTTCTGAGATTGTCCAATTGATTGATTTGGGGCTGTTGACTGTCGATCAATTCCATGGCGTTGACAAAGACGTTAACAAGCATGGTAAAGAGAGCGGCATCATTAGACGTAATAGAAAATGGCATCCTAATGCCCATTGGTATCGTGGCGATTGGATAGCAACCATCAAAGAACAAACGATGCAGGGGAAATTCAAACCTGCAATGATTTATTTGGATACCACCAGCTTTGCTGATTATCATATCGCCAGCAACATGGTAGGGGCGACCATGATGCGATGCCCCTCTGGTACGGTACTTTTTGCCAACGTTATGCTCAATGATTCTCACAGCAGTAAAAGATTCGATGAAGAAGCCCTTGTTAGGAATTTAGGGGAACAAATCCCTTCATTTGAATTGGACGAATGGGATACTGATGTTCAGACCTTTTCTTACAATGCTTCGGGATTCACAAATATGCTCACTCACGCATTCTTCAAAAGAGGTAAGTCATGAAAGTACAGGCCCACAGTCCAAATGCTCGCAAAATCCAAGAGTTGATCGCTCTCAACCCTCCGTCTGTAATTAAGTTGGGGGCAGAGGATCGTAAGTGGCAACCCAAGGCTTATGAGAAATGCAAAGATAGCAGATTCGCTTTTATTATTTCTCCCTGCGGAAGCGGCAAAACACCTGTATTGGTAAATGTGGCTGTCTATGGTGTGGTCGAAAGCAAATATACTCAAAAGCAACTGGGGGTTGTCTCCCAGCAGCATTTGTCTGATGGGTTTAGTAATGGTGGCAAATACATACAAGCAGAGGTGGAGGGGGAAACATATCAATGGGACATAAAAGAGAATAACTTTTGTGACCCCAATAGCAAGGATGTTCGCCGACGCTTCAAACAATGGCTTATCACTCCTGGATATAAACTCGCCTTAGGTTTCAATGGTAAAGTCATATCTGGTCTTAATGCCATTGTCTCTCATCAAACACTTGGCATCGTATGGGAACAACTTACTGCTAGTGAAAAGAAAAAGGCAATCAAAAAATTGACGCTGATTATAGACGAGGCCCACCATGTTAAAGGAATCTTTGAAAACACAGGCAACGGTATGACGGAAGAAGAAAAACAGGATGCCGAAGAGGCATCTAACAATTTAGGTAAAGTATGCCGCTACATCATCAATAGTCGATGTCGTACATCTAAAATCCGTCTGGCCACTGCTACTCCATTTCGCACAGAAGGCATTATTATGTGCGACAAAGCGAAAGAAAAGTTTGACATCTTTTATACGGATTGGCTGGAGCATTGGCATTCATTGGGTATATCTGATTTTGAACTTTCCTATGGCGAATATCGCAATATGCGAGATATGATGCAGCAGATCTACGACAATATAATCGCTGATGGTCCTGGGCATTGGCATTACATCACGATGCCTCCGACAGGACAGAAGTGGAGAAAGACAGCAAAAGAGACCAAAATCTTCATTCGATTCTTTAAGAAGCATTTTCCAGGTTTAGTCTTGGACCTTGTGACTCCGTCAACTCAAAAGAGAAACAAAGACATTCTGCTCGATGAACCTAAGCGAGGAAATCCTGGAGACAAAGAATCGAAATTCAAGATCGTAATTACATGCATGCTTGGGAGAGAAGGTACAGATTGGTGTCCTTGCTCAAGGCTTCATAACACGGCATGCGAGAACAGTCTTAATTTGGCTACCCAAACTTTGGGACGAACTTTTAGACGTTTCTTTGGTAAGGACAACGTTCATGCTCGCTACTACGTTCCCGAATTCACTAAGCCTAAAAAAGGCATAACCAAGCGAGAACTCTTTTCGGACAGGACGAATGCCCTGTTGGTTTGCATGCAAGTAGATGAACATTTTCATCCCATCATTATGCCTGCTATTCGGTCTAAAGACGATAGCAAGAAACGTGAGAAAAGCGAGTTAAGTATTTTGCTGGGAGAGAGCTATACGGACATTCGCCGAGAAATGATTGAAGAATGCGAGACGTTGGCTATTCAAGGTAACGCAACCGCCGACTATATCGATTTAGTGATCGATGATATCATCGGAAAGTACAAGATAACGGATCGTATCTCTGATGTAAGAGATGGTTTGCGACTCATCTGGCTGAGAGCATTGAAGACAACAGGGGCGACTGTAGCCCCTAAGGATATGGGTATCGATGTAGCCTTTATTCGAAAGGCCGGATTTGACAAGATTATTGAAGAGCATGGTCTTAGTGGCAGAAGCCTGTTCTTTGCCGAATTTGACGAAAAGGATTGGGACAAGATCAAAAAGATCGTAAATGAGGGTATTAGTATATGGGATTTCGTCAAGGAATATAATCGAACATATCCATCAGAGGTTGTTTCGTGATTACTAAATCGCAATTACATGCCAAGACAGGAACCTTGCGTAAGGCATATGCATCAGGTAGGTTGTCTAAGGTCTATATCAAGATCATCGAAGATGGGATACCTGGATGGCAGTGGGTGGTAGACCCTACTGCTGAAACCAAAGAATTGTTATTGCAATTGGCTAGATCTAACGAGAGCAAACCCTGTCAACCCACTGAATTAGGTCATCGCTTAAGTAGATATACCAATGAGAATAGCAACTGTTATGACCCTGTTTTCGATAAGGATATTAGATCTCTTAGGCCCGATTGGTTCATAAATACAGCCGACGAAAAGAGAAGTCAATTCTTACAAATTGCAAAAACGGGAGGGGCCAAACCCAAAGGGGCATTGGGTAGGAATTTGGCTTCTTATCTCAATGAGAATAGCGAGTGTTACAATGCAGAATTTGCCAAAGAGATCAAAACAGTTAGACCTGACTGGTTTGCAGATGTAGTAAGTGAAAACAAGAGTGATCTCTTATTAATGGCTGAACGACAAGAGAAGCGTCCTCCTAAGGGGTCTCACCCTTTAGGCAAGGTTCTGATTCATTACACTAATCCATCTAGTAAATCTTATGATAAGGATTTTGATAATAAAGTGCGTAAATTGGCTCCTCATTGGTTTACAAAATCTGCTGATGAAAGCAAAAAGAAGCTGTTAAAATTAGCACAAGATGGAAAGGAGAAACCCTTCTGGAAGTCTCGCTTAGGAATGCTGCTTAGAAACTACACTTGTGAGACCAGCAATTCCTATGATCCTGTCTTTGACAAACAGATTAGAAAACTCGCTCCGCATTGGTTTGTCAAGACTATTGATAGAAAAAAACAACAACTTATCGAAATGGCTAAGAGAAAAGAGACCAGGCCGAATTATGATAACCATCCTCTAGGACGGGCTTTATCCAGATACACTAATAAAGGCTACAATACCTACGACCCTGTCTTCGACAAAAAGATCAGAGCATTGGCTCCGCATTGGTTCAGGTAATGGCTAAACTGACTTATCAACAATTGCATAGCAAGGCATCCAGTCTGCGACGGGCGTATGCAGCAAGTAGTTTATCTAAACGTGATATCAAGGCTATAGAAAAGGGCATACCGGGTTGGAAGTGGGATTTAGAAGATCCGGAAGACCATGCTCTTGATATGACAGGGAAAGTAGCTGAATTCTATCACAAATACGGGAAATATCCGTCTCATGGTTCTAAAGATCCTAAAGGAAAGAAACTTGGCACATGGTTAAAGACACAAAGACGATCCAAGGCGGATAAAGGATATGGTATTTTCTATCCTTCATGTGAAAGGTTGGCTAAACAACTCGGATGTCCTGATATGTTTGAACAAGTTGGGACTAAAGATGTCAGAGAATTATATGCCCTTAAAATGACAAGAAAATCATGCGAGTTTTATCACAGACATGGGAAATATCCTAGCCACGTAAGCAGAGATCCGGAGGTGAAAAAACTCGGAAGATGGATGCATCAACGTAGACAAGCAAAAAAAGGGAAAGGGACGGGATCCTTACATCATTCAAGTTCGTGTGAAAATTTGGCTAAGGAGCTTGGCTGTGCCGGTATATTTGACAATATTGATTTGGAAGCTAAATCTCTTGAGATGACAAGAAAAATATCTGAGTTCTATCACAAACATGGAAGATATCCGTCTGGAAAATCTAAAGATCCTGAAGAAAAGAAACTTGGACAATGGTTAGGGCAGTATAGGAATGCTAAACAGGGTAAGGGGCATCGTATTTTCTATCCTTCATGTGAAAAGTTGGCCAAACAACTCGGATGCTCCGACATGTTTGCACTTTCACGAACCTCAGAAGCAAGAGAATCTCATGCTCTTGAGATGACAAGAAAATCATGCGAGTTTTATCACAGACATGGGAAATATCCGTCTAACAAATCTAAAGATCCTGAAGAAAAAAAGCTTGGAGGATGGTTGAGTAATATGAGAAAAACCAAACAAGGTAAGGGGCATCATATTTTTTATCCTTCATGTAAAAAGTTAGCTAAGAAACTCGGATGTCCCGATATGTTCAAACCCCAAAGGAGATCGTCATGACAACGCAAGCTGCACTCAAGGCATGGGAAACTCGTCGCCAAAACCAGGCCAAACGAAGCGAAGCCGCTAAGAAGGCGTGGAAGACAAGGAAGGCTAGGGCCAGAGCCCGCAAGGCGTGGGAAACAAGAAGAGCCGCCTAAATTCCCAGGAGGAGATATCCGATAGTCTTCGTAAGTGAATGTGCGAAGACCGGATACCAACTGTACAATAAAGTAATCCTCGTCGGCACCGGTCTTCGCAAACCTGCTGGCGGGGATTCTTTTTAGGTTGCGAAGATGGCGAGATTTAACGAACACTTCTTTGACAAAATAGACAATGAACTAAAGGCATATTGGTTAGGGTTTATATGGGCAGACGGTTCTATCACTTGCAATAATGGCACTTATTCATTTGCCATACATTTACAAGACAGAGATCATTATCATCTTGATATCTTGGATAGAGATTTATCTTATGAAGGCAGCCGTAACGGAGGTAAGTATTCGTGGTTCTCTAAATATATGATTGGAAGAATAATGCATTTGGGTCTCGTGCCAGATAAAAGTCATAACGAAGTTTCAATTCCACGCATGCCTAAGCGTCTTATTCATCATTTTTGGCGAGGAGTTTTTGATGGGGACGGCATGATAACCACAAGATCTAAAAAATGTCTTGATGATTTTAGATTCTCAATTTGTGGTACTCACACTACTGTGACGTCATTCAGCGAATGGATGTTGAAGTTTGGTATCAAAAAACAAAAGATTGCTAAAGCAAAAAATCAATATGGCGAAACACATGCATGGAAATTTGAGGTGGGAGGAAATCGACAAGTAGCAGCATTAATGAGTCAGTTATACCATCGATCTACTCGATATCTTCTTCGTAAATATAAGATTGCTTGCGAATTGCATACAATAAACGGTGAAATAAGCCCCTCTTTTAAGCGTAAGTATATTGACAAACCATTCAAAATACGGTAGCATAACAACCTATGAATGGGAACGATATTATTTCTCTCGGATTCGGGCCGGGACCGGTCGTAGGTATCGCCCTGTCCGCTGCCAATCTGTCTTCGGAGAGAGGCAGGCGAGATAAGGATATCAAGCTTACCTTGTCGGCTTTGAAAGAGAAGCCCAAGGACTTTCTGCATGATGAAATCTTTGGGGAGTTGGCTCAAGCTTTGGCTAAGCAAACTGTTGATGATGAAAAACTTAAGAAGATGCTTGAAGACACTAAGCCTAAACCTTTTAAGATCTGGGGCGAAGAGGGTATCGGTAATAACGCTATAGAACAGATGCATACAGCCATGCAACTTCCCTTTGCGGTTAAGGGGGCTTTGATGGCGGATTCACATCTTGGCTACGGTCTGCCAATCGGGGGAGTTATCGCTTGTGATAATGTTGTTGTACCTAATTTTGTCGGAGTTGATATCGCATGCCGGGTTAAGCTGACTATTCTCGACATGCCCGCAAAAGAACTGGCTGGCATGAAAGATAAGTTCAAGAATGCTTTGCTGAGAGAAACCAAATTCGGCAAGGGAGTTGAATTCACAAGAAGCGGTCGTCATAATCACGGAGTTATGGATGACCCTCTTTGGGATAAGATTGAACTCCTTAGGAATGGGAAAAACAAGGCTCATAACCAACTCGGGACCAGTGGAAGCGGGAATCATTTTGTCGATATCGGAACCATAAAAGTATTTGACGAAGAACTGGGAGAAGGCGAATATGTTGCCATTCTAAGCCATAGTGGTAGTCGTGGCATTGGCCATAAGGTAGCTTCTCATTACCATAAGCTGGCTATCTCTTTGATGCCCAAACAGTTTAATCACATTGCAGCATTCCGTAACTTGGCATGGTTGAGTTTGGACACGGATGAAGGTCAAGAGTATTGGGAAGCCATGAACCTCATGGGACGCTATGCCTCTGCCAACCATGCTCTGATCCATGAAAGCATCATCCGAAACATCGGCGTCAATGCCATGTCAACGGTTGAGAACCATCATAATTATTCTTGGCTTGAAGAGCATGATGGTAAGGACTATATCGTGCATCGTAAGGGAGCAACGCCTGCTGCTATTGGAGAAGTTGGGGTAATTCCTGGAACGATGGCTGACTCTTGCTTTGTTGTTAGGGGCAAGGGTAACGCTGAATCTCTGTGTTCTTCTTCTCATGGGGCGGGACGCCAGATGTCTCGTACCGATGCAAAGAACAGCTTTACATGGAGCGAATGGAAGAGGGTTCTGGAAGAGAAGGGCATTGAGTTGATCTCTGCCGGATTGGATGAAGTGCCTGGAGCATACAAGGACATTCATGAGGTCATGGCAGCACAGGTCGATCTTGTCGATCCTATTGCCGAATTTTCTCCTAAGATTGTTCGTATGGCAGATGATGGAACGGCGGAGGATTAATATGGACGCACAACCGATCTTCTTGTTTGAAAAGGATACCTTCGACGAAGGTAATCCTGAAAAGATGATGACCATAGCCCAAGACAAGGGGTGTGAAGCCTATTGGTTCGACTACGTTCCATTGGGTGGAGGTCTTGTTTTGCCCAAACAGGTACAAGACAAGCTGGAAAGTGAAGAGCGTATTTGCAGTGTATTCTATGGTACACTGAACATGACCAGATATGTCAAAGGATCGCAATTCATTCCTGGAGTATGGGAAGACGATCATGCTTTGTCTTGTTCAACTTACTACTCCCATTGGAGTAGACACATGCTCAATCAGAGGTATGGCATCTACTCTATTGGCGAAATTGGCAACAAGAAGGATTGGTTGTTCTTTATGTTTGGGGACAAAACTAATAACCCCCAAGTTTTGATCAGACCCAATGCAAATACAAAATCATTCCATGGTGGGTTGGTAACTTTCAACAAGTTCGAACAATGGTTCGAGACTGCACTGTTCTATGACAACGATCCGTCTCAATTGGCTGTTGTCGCTACGCCGTCTATTATCTATCAAGAATTCAGAGTTGTCATTTATGACGGCAAGGCTATCGCTTCCAGCGAGTACAAAAACCGAACCCCGTCAGTAGATCCTGTTACTCCTGATGTGGCTGCTGAAAAAGCGGAGAAGCTTATCAAGATTCATGAATGGCAGCCTGATCGTCTTTTTGTTCTTGATATCGCTAGGACTCCAGAAGTTGATGGTCTGTTTGCTGGATGGAAGATCATTGAATGCGGAAGCATCAATTGTTGTGGTTTGTATAAATGCGAATTGGAACCCATAGTAGATGCTATGGCAGATTTGGCGGTACAAGATTTCAAAGGATATGAATAATGAAACGTAGAGCTATTACCGCACTTATTCTCCTTGCCGTTGCCGTAGGCATATTCTACTCATGCTATCATCTATGGAAGAGCCGAGCCAAACCTGGAGCCATTGCCACGCTTATTACCGGAAGTAACACGTACGCATCTGGCGTACGTTCTGGCTATCTCCAGAAGTTTACGGACAAGGGTCTTACCGGCTATTGGGAAGCTGAGATCGTTCTCAAAGACATCGGTACTGCCTCCGAAAGCATAGGTAACGTTTGGGTTGTCAACGTTGACGAAAGCGAAGAGAAGCAAGAACTGCGTGACCAGATTAGATCTCTGGTTGGTCAGAACGTTCGCATTTTCTACGACGAGAAGAATATTCGTGGAATTGATGCTTCGTCCAACTATTGGATTACCGGCGTCGAGATAGTCCCTCCGCTTTGGCATTACTATCCTCTCAACAATACAGCAGGAGCAGTACAATGATGGTAGCATACGCTATCTTGGCTTTTGTTTTGGTAATGTTGTGGTTCCGATATGGTTGTCGGCTTGGTCTAAATACAGAACAGGTTGAGCACTTGTTCGGGACCTTACTTGCAGTTGCCTTGGTGTTTGCCATAGGGACAGGTCCTAACAAAGATCCTTTTACTATACTGATTGCCCGATTGCTTGTTATGGGGTACGCTATTATACCTGTTACTTGTTTAGTATTGGCGACAAAGAAACGAATAAAAGGCGAATAATGAAGGGTCTTGACAGCACAAGCCGATATGGTATAATGGACGCATCCTTCGGGATCGCTCTTTGACAACAGGGGCCGCTTGGTATCGACTGGATAAGTTGAGTTGCTAAGCTGCATGCAGTGGTTGGTCGAACGGCCACTTAAAAATTCGACTAAAAAACAAATGCCGACAATGGCATCGCTGGCAGCATCGGCCCACAGGCCGATCTCGCCCTGGCTGCTTAGATCAGCCAGCGTTTCAGGTCGCCCGCTCCTGCGGGGCGTCTGAGGCGAACGAATAGCAGGATCGTCCGTAGCTTGGAAGCCCATCCAATCTACAGGGTTAAATCTAAACGGGCTGGCAGGGCTTGAGGCTGTCTCTGGTCGCCTCCCTGTAAGATTAAAACAGAGGATAAGCATGTAGAGGCTGGTGGTTTGCTATCTCAGGACGAGAGTTCGAATCTCTCCGGCTCCATTAACAGTACAAGTCCATGTATGGGCTTGTGCTTTTTTTATTACTGAAAAAAGGAATGAAGACAGTATAATATGAATAGGATTGACTTAAGATATCACCGATGTGATGTCTTGTTTTTAGGGTTCTCAGTCTAAACAAGGAGAAGAAAATGAGAACGTTTTTGTGCCTTATGGCAATGTGTATGGCGATTCTTACTGTGGGGACAGTACACGCCGAAGAAGGGGGAGCCCCAGTTACAAACCTGGCGGCGATGATCGAAGATGTTGAGGTGTCGGTTGGAGTAGACTATACCACTCAATACTTTGATCGAGGTATCCTTCAGGAAGACGAAGGATTGATCGTACAGCCTTGGGTCGAGGCTACGTTTCCATTGACAGACGAGTTCTTTGGATTCGATAACGTTAAACTTACTTTGGGTAATTGGAATAGCATCAATGATAACAACACCGGTGCTACCGATTCTCCTGATAACTGGTTTAAAAGCGACCTGTATATGCAGCTTGAAGCTGACATTGGTGATCGAATTGGCGTAGCAACTCGATATACCTACGAAACTAGCCCTAGCGATGCTTTCAGCGATCTCAATGAGATTTCTGTTTCATCTTCGTACAATGATGCGAATCATTGGGGGGAAGATTTCGATGGTTTAAAGCCATACGTTTTGATTGCGTTTGAACTTGGAGACAATGGTCTCGATGGTGGCAGAGAAGGCATCTACGGAGAACTGGGAATTAACCCGTCGTTCACGTTGGTCGAAAGCCTTCCTGTTGAACTGTCAATCCCCGTCACATTGGGATTGAACCTTGACGGGTACTACGAAGCTGGAGCCGTTGGTGGTGAAGACGTTTTTGGGTATTTGGACATTGGAGGCGAACTTAGTACTCCGTTGTCTTTCGTTCCCGGATCGGTCGGAGCATGGAAACTTCATGGCGGAATTCATTACCTGATTTTGGGTAATGACGCCGATGATTTCAACGGTGGCGAAGGCGATGAATGGATTGGAACTATTGGCGTTAGCGCCTCGTTCTGATCTTAATGATAAACACTGCTGATCGGCTACCGCTGGTCAGCAGTTTTCGACAAGAAATAGTTTGAGAACCAGACGTTAGTCATTGATAGTCATGTCAAAGTAAGGTAGAATACTCTCATGACTACTGACATCAAAAACATTGACGCCATATGGTCTAACTTTACATACGCACGATGGATGGAACGATATGTAAGTTATGACGCTTTCTTGTCACTTAAAGAGAGATACGCAGAACCGCATAGGTTCTATCATAACGAAAATCATCTTGCCTATCTCTTCTCCAAAATTCTAGGCATCCAAGACTTGAAGTTGGCATTCGGGTCTGGTGGATATGGCTTGGTCTCATCCGATATGGTTAGCATCTTGGTTGCAGCCACCTTCTACCATGACGCTGTCTACGAAGTTGATTCTGTGACCGGCAGCAATGAGAGACATTCTGCTGACCTATGGATAAAAGACGTTAAGGCTCATGGCAAGTGCAATAATACTGAAGAGATTAGTGATGTATGGAAATGCATCCACGCAACTTCTGGTTGCCCTTCGGAAATGTCGATTCCTAGTTTCAATGATTCGATTGACGAATGGGCGAAATGGTTTGCTGTTCTGGATTGGTCCATACTGGGATCTCCATTGCATGAGAAAATTCTTTATGAAGAAGCCATCAGGAAAGAATACGACCATGTAGACTACAGCGACTACATGAAAGGACGATTGGCATTCCTGAGCGAAGTCAGTAATGCAGATAATGGTTGGAATGTTTCTGCGTTGATCGATTACGTTGAGCATCGAAAGATCAGTCTGGGCATTTATGCGGGTACGTTTTCCCCGTTCCATGTCGGTCATGCAGATGTTCTGCGTAAGGCTCAGAAACTGTTTGACAAAGTCATCGTTGCTATTGGTGTCAACCTGGAAAAGACGACTATACGTACGGAAGGAGTTGTTAATCAACTTCCTCATACATGCGTTAGGTCATTTGCAGGATTGCTGACTGAATTCATCCAAGAATACAAGAACGATGGGGTCTATTCCGGCATAACCGTTATCCGGGGTTTGAGAAACGCCAGTGATTATGCTTATGAAATGAACCAGTTCAGGGCCATGCAGGACTTTATGCCCGATTTGGAAATCGTGTTTATACCATGCTCCAAGGAACTTGAACATGTATCGTCTACGTTAGTAAGAACCATTGACCATTTCGCTCCATCTGAAGTGGATCGTTACATGGTCATTCCAGAGGGGAGATCTGGTAATGTTAGAGAAAAAGGTAGGTCAGAAGAACAACGGTGGGCCAACGAACAAGATCAAGAGGCCCTGGAAGGGTTGAAATCAATTTATGGCAAGAGATCCACAACGAATTCCTCGTGTCCTTGATCTGCTCGATCAGGTTTGGAGAAAACATCCTGACCAACGTTTGTGTCAATTAGTTGTCAATTTAACCAATCAGAATGACCCCTTTTATGTCGAAGACGATATCGTTGAACGTCTTTTGTTGGAAGCGATGGCTAAAGATGCCAAAGATGGGAAGACATAAAAGCGTTGACCGCAACCTGCGACAGTCAATTAGTTGGCTCAAGTCTTTGGATGGAGTATCCAAGGTAGTCCTGAATAGAACCGACAATTGTCGTCATAAATTCACTCCAGGTCATCTTAGGATACAGAAGGCAGACGATGCGGGTCTGCATATCAATGCATATGGCGGGAATGGAGTGGTTGTAGCCTTTGTTAGAATAAAGCCTATTGAAATGCTCGATGGGATTAGAGATCAGATAGAAGCAAGATTTAAGGATTGAACGATGGCAAGAATGAAGACAAAAGACGAAAAGCGTAAGATGGCTTTCCCTTCCGACTACGGTTCCCATGCCTCTATGATCGATGAGTCTGAAACTGAGGATCTCAACGATCCTAAGAGGGTTGTCATTCGTGATAACCATGGAACGTATATCACTGATCGTAAGCGTCTGGATACCGGCATGGCTGACCCTAATCGTTACAGCAGCCTCAGGGTGTAGCTCAAATTCCGATGGAAGAATGAGTACGAAGATCTACTACGCATGGCGCACTCCCATTTCTCGTCTTGCCGAATTTGGCAGACTGTTTGATGACTATGGTTTTGAAGTAACCGTATCGTTCGTCAAGAAAATGATGGCTACTGTCGCCTACGACAAGTGCAATGAGATCTGGGAAAAGTACAAAAACAATCTTACATGGGAAGAGTTTCAAACCCATCGTGAGAATATGCTGCGATACTCAATCATCATGAAGCTTTGTTACGAAGCTTTAGACAGCATGCAAATAGAGTTTTTCGACATTGACTTTGGTTTCAATGCTTTCCTAAGTAGTGCCAAAGCCTACATCATTCCGTATGGTACTCGTAAGGTAGTTGGATCTTTCACTCCTCCTGATTGGGTTGAGGAATATGGATATTGGAACAACACCGATCAACCATTAGACTTAACTCGCAGGCAATGGAAAGCCAGAGGCGACAAGTGGGATGAAGTTGCCTTGGATGATTGGCAGAAGAACAGGTTCATGCATGCTTCTGTTGATCTTAAGGAAAACATTGGAGTAGAACGTATCAATCAGGGCATCTTTGATGAGGAAGATATGTTGAGGGCTTTGATCGTTTCAAGCGATATCAGGCTGAATATGCTCCATGGGGCAGAAATGGATGTAGATCCTCACATACTAGCTCCCTTGAACGACAGAGAAAAGAATGTTACAATATCTTCATGAAACCGTACCCTCACATCAAGGGTCCCAGTAAGGCTCCACAGCAGACCTGTCTTGCGTTAGGTCCTGATGAAGCTGAAAGGATAGATGCCATTTCTGGTCATCTCCCATTGTTATGATCTCATTCAACGACTACGAAGACGAAGACGAAAACGGTAAAGTTGACTGGACAGCCTATTACAAGGCACAAGTTGATGCTGGAGAGAAATGCCGCCAATGCGGCGATCATATCATCTTCCCTAAAGGGTTCTTAACGACATGTCAAAATTGCCTTGATCTCATAGGGAGTTCTGATGAGAGGGAACATGAGAGGATGATAAGATGTCCTCATTGTGTCTATACATTCTCGCCAGAAGAATATACCATGGACGAAGAGATGGTTGTTGCATGTCCTCAATGCGATAAAGAGTTTATCGTAACCGTAAGAGTTACGTATCATTTCACAAGCCCGAAAGTTATTTGGGAAGGAGAAGAAGAATAATGGCCACCTTCATTCTCGATCTCGATGGGACCCTGTTCAAACACTCATCTACCATGCCATTGCATGGAGCGTTGGAGTTTTTGGCAAAGATACATGCAGACGGGAATAGAGTCGTCTTCATTACCCGCCGAGGCGATGAGGAATGGGGACCTGATGATCCCGTCTATTCCGAGGCTCCAACCAGAAAAATGCTGGATGATCTTGGCATCAAATACCATGACATCATATTCAATTGCAAGAGTCCAAGAATTATCATAGATGATGACGAAGTTCGCCATATTCAAGGCAACAATACACATGTGCCTCTAGACTGGGCAGTTATAAGTGATTGATATTATGATATCATGTAATTGTCAAAATACAGGAGACAGGTTATGGGTAAGTGGTTGTTTACACAGTTGTTGGGTTTTACCGTTGTTCTATATGAAGGTTTCGTAATATCCAAGTTTTGGGAATGGTTTATAACTCGAAATTTCGACATAAATCTATTGCCTTGGGCTGCTGGATGTGGCATCGCTTTGGTATTAAGAATGATCGTCCAAAGATTAACACTTAATGAATTGGAATCTATTATTGAAGAAAAGAAAAGCGGGGACGATTCGCTTACGGATGCTTATAGTTTCATGATGGCATTTACTAAAGTCTTAATCGTTACGATTACCCTATGTTGGGGATGGGTCTTGAGTCTACTCTAAACTAGGAGATACAATGTTTAGATGCGATATTTGCGGAGCTTCTGCTCCTCCTAAAACTCCCTGTAATATTGTTTCTGTCAAGTACAAAAAGGTAGCCTTTCCTTTCAGGAAAGATGCCAATGTATTTAAGAAATGGCAAGAAACAGAAACCAACAATGATCCTGGCGGCGAAGGCATTCAGATCGCCAAGGAAATTAAGGTTTGCCCTCGCAAGTCCTGCGTAAGCAGATCTAAAGTCATGCATGAGAAAGCTCTCAGAAAGCCTATCCCTGCATGGTTGGAACATAAATAGCTGTAAGAGTGCTCATTTTCTTCTTGCATCTTATCCTATATTCATGTAAGTTACAAACATGAATCAACCTTTGGCCCATTCTGCTGAAGTAGATAAAGACGGTAACCAAATCTTTGCCCAATTGTACGCAGACCATCTGGATCCCTTCCGTATCAAGAGTGTCTTTGATGCTTTTCTTCGTAACAACATTGCAGATACATTTGGCGAGATCACCGATTTTGATTTACAGAAAGTGGCGTTTGAGCAAGCTGTTTTTCTTGCCTTTGAGTATCATGATTTTGGCAAGCTTGATCCTCAATGTCTCTTATCGTTCTATCTTCCTTAAGAACATTGAGAGAATCTCGGTTGGGATTAAAGTCTGAAGATAAGAACGGACCTACCGGGTGAGCGTGATCCCAAACGTCCAGCCATCTCAACTCATAGATCTGTCCAGATGACGGCAAGTATATCTCTCCTTGCTTCTTGAAATCGTTGCCTGTTAATACCACTTTTCCATCGCCAGATCCCCGATAATTACTCTCGGTAAATGGCGACACCCCAATAGCCCACATATCTTCCGATATAGCTATCCCTCTTAGCCATTTATTCTCATCTATTTTGACGTAATCAACGATCTCTCTATCTTCAACAATTGCGATAGAAGATTTGTTGGTATCTCCAACAAATAGAGTGTTGTCTATCTTGACCACATTATGAGAACAATATAAAGGCAATTCGATCAAATCCAATTGTTCATAAGTCTTTGTATCGTGGATATATATCTGACTGTAATTGTTGCTTTTGAAGCTGTTATTATGGGCGGTAACGTACACTTTATTCTCTTGGTCGAAGAATAGAGAATTGAAATGATTCCTATCGGATCCACTCCACTCTTTATTAGGCAACCAATGGATAAAGCTTCCGTTTTCCGGATCTATTACAGCAATGGTATTTAAGCTTGTACAGGTTGCCCATATTTTTCCATTGTGAACTTGTATCTGATGGACATCTACAAAGTCTTCTCTGGGCATTTTGATGTATCGTTTGAAGTCGAATGTTCCGTTGTCAGGGTTGATGGTTGTAACCGTTATCCAACCCATCAATCTTTTGAGAGATAGGTTGTTTCTATTCCTGGCTTTTCGACGACGATATGCGGCATATATGAAGTCTTTATCCCAAGACATCCCGTAGAGCAATTGACGTATCCTTTTGGACGTAATGGTAGAGATGAATATGTCTTCAGTGTCTACGTTAATGATGCCGGAATACTGGTTGGCAGAGAAGAGTAAGTACATGACAATCTATTCTGTCAGTATAAGGCTAATGCCTTCTTGTGATCACTATTCGATTATTGACGCAAAATCATGGTATGACTTCTTTTGTGCCGAAAATTGCTGCCAAGAGAAAAACTTATAAAGCTTATAATCCTGAAGATCGACTTGAAAAACGAAAAGACTATAGCTCCAGACGGATATACGTCGATCTTTAATGAAGAAGAGATCCGTTTTCGTGGAGTCATATTATGGATTGGAATGGAAAGGTTTGGGGCGAGACAGCATCTCTGTTTTGTCAAAACAACATCGAGATTCATTACATCAATGCTAACAAAGGTGGATACTGCTCTAAGCACCATCATGTTCATAAATACAACAAGTTCGTTGTTCTCAAAGGCAAGTTGTTGGTCAGGATATGGAAGGATTATGGACTGGTTGATGAGACAGTGTTAAATGCCCATCATTCGTGCGAGGTCCCGCCTGGTTCGGTTCACCAATTTGAGGCTTTAGAGGATACCGAGGCTCTGGAAATATACTGGACAGAGATTGCTCCTTCTGATATAATCAGAGAGAACGTTGGGGGTAGCAATAACCAAGATTAGTCTCTTAAAAATGAGACAAATAAAACTCCATAGGTCAGAAATTCTTGATATAATGCCGTAAGACCCCTTAGGGGAGGACAGCATTATGAGAGAATGAAATGGCCCTGACAAATGACCAAATTACCCAACTCTTTGAAGCCTACCACGCTGTACTGGCGGGGGAGAGGGTTTCTCGTCTCAAAGCCATGATTAACTCAAGGGCTCTTGCTGTATTCTCCAAGCTTGATGAAGCAATCATGTTTGAAGTCTATTTGCCGGGACTTGGGGCTGTTGAAATTCATGGTATCCAAAAGATGAATGGAAGACTTCGAATCCATCAAAAAGATGTTGGACAATGGATCGAACTTACTCATGAACAAGAACAGGCTTTGTTCGACAATTTTGTCCATGAATAAGGGTTGCAAAAATGAGTTCAACTACCGCCTACCCCTTGCAAAAACCTATGCGTTGTAGTGCGAATATGCGTTTTTGCTATCGTGAAGAGGGCTAGTCCCTGAGAATAACCTTAAAGGGCTGTTTACAATCTCCCAGAGATTTTGAGATTTTCGTTTTTCAATACCAGTTTTCTGGTACAATGTAGCAAGACATGTATATGAGAGAGATAAAAGTAACGGCAACGATTACCAACCACGGTTCTAGTAAAGGCGTAGAATTTAACATGCTCAGTTTGGATACAAGGCATGTTGAAGAACAACGTTTTGAAGCCGAATCCCAAACTCGAATGATCATGGGAGATAGAGGCGAAATAAAGATCGTGGAAATGGAAGATTTGGGTCCGGTACATTCCGAAATGTTCTTGCCTTAGAAAGGGCGGTACAATGAAACTTCTTCTGGCACTTTTTCTGATTCTTCCCCTCAACAAATGCGATGATCCCAACAAAGTCAAATCGAGGGCTGTATCCAATTTTAAAACATGCGTACTCATAAAGAATACGATGGGAAGTAAGGTCCCCGAATCCGTCGTGGCCCAAGAGAAGATCGAGCAAGTGCCTAACGTCAAGCGTCCAAGTATCCCCAAGGGTCTTGTCCGTCCCAAACCTGTTGATCCCATGCTTCGGGACATGCCGGTGATCGATCCTACGCTCAAGGATCGGGATGAGATCATTGCTGCTGCGTATGAGGCTGGCTACATAAGGGCTATTTCCCTCAAGCCGCCCCACAGACGCCTTCTCCCGCATTTCGATCAAAATACCGTCCGGGAAGTCCTTGAATTGCTGGAACGCCTCAGGAAGCTCTCAGATCAAAGGGAAGAGAAGCAAATTCCCATGCCTCCGCAAAAGGGACGAAAGGGACGCAAACCCCTGCCTTCTCCCGCTGTCTGAAAAGTGGCATCCATTCTGATAAAATCGAGCCCATGGTATGGGCTCTTTTAATATCGCTTGCGATCTATCTAATAGGCGGTGCATTTCTTTGTTTCTGCTCTGCTCAAGCTAGTCAAGCTTTGTCTCAGGGACGATACGAAGATTCTGTAACTGCGATGAAAGAGCGAGACAGGTGTTATAACCTCTGCTGCTATTGGTGGAGCTTGGGTTTGTTGGTCGTGGCCTTTTTGACCTTAGGTTTTTTGTTCCTAATGGGCTAAGGAGAAAGCAATGGTAACGAAAGAAGAGAAAAAGAAGTATCGAGTTGAACGTTTTAACGGCAGAACCAGGAACCAATGGTATTGGCGAGTCGTTGCCAAGAACGGACAGACATTACTAGTAAGCGAGAGCTATACTCGAAAAGATTCTCGCAATCGAATAGCCAATCGATTTGGCAAGCTTTGCGGCATTCAAGTCATAGACTCTGAATAGCATGCCAAGATATGTAAAACAAAGGGACAGCTATTCATGTGGTCCCACAGCTTTGCTTAATGCTCTTAAATGGGCTGGCAAGGATGTCTCATACAAAGACATGCCTCGTCTTAAAGCCGTATGTCATACTGAATATACGCCAGGTTACGCTTTGGGAACTTGGCCAACTAAGATGTCTTCTGCCCTACGATACGAAGGCAAGGAATGGTTCTCATGCAAGCATCTAATCAATCCAAAATTCAGGATCATTGATAAGCATCTGAAAGATGATGGCTCAATCATCATGAGTTACTTTTGGAAGCTAAGTCCGGAGTACAAACGGTTCTGGGATTGGGGATGGAAATACGTCGGTCATTATATCTTCATCGATCATGTTTCCGAATCCGGAAAAACGTTTAGAGTTGTCAACATGTTCTGCAACGGATCGGCCCATACCAATATCCGAAGGCAGACCTTGTTACGCAAATGTTTTCGGTACAGAAATCTCAAGGATCGTCATCATAACCTTTCAGTTTGGCTTCTGAATAAATGGGCTTGAAATAGAATCTCAATTCTGTATAATGGCCTCATGGTTAAATTAGAGCTATTGTCGCATGGCGGTATCGTCTGCAAGGTCAGCGGTTGTAATTGGCAAGCAGAATGCGCCCAGCATCAATCTGCTGGCCTATTTCGTGGCGAGGATGGATTGACCCCCATACTTCATGTCAATAAAGTTCCGTCCACCAATGACATAGCATCGCAAGAAGTACAGGTTATCTGCAATCGTCAAATTGACGACTCATGGCATGGGGCGATGGTAATGGAGGATCGGGAGCTTAGGCATTACGAATCCCAATTCATTACTGCCGAAGACCAATTGGACAAAGCTTGTCGAAGAATTGGCAAAGCGGTACTGGAGGGATGGTGTCTTCATGACTTCCTTCCTGCTCAAAGTGATACATCAAGAGCATCGGTATGGGTAAAAAAACCCGAAGAAGAAGGTTGGCAATGCCACAAGGTATCTCATTCAGATGACTGGGTAAATTCGTTGCTTGATGAATCTGGAGTTCCTCAATGAATCTTGACAGATATAGCCCGATCATACTTGAGACTTTAGGGAACTTGGATCAAGACGGATACAATCCTGGAGGATTCAATTGCGGAAACGGAGATTACTTCAAAGGTCTTCTCTGCCTTGATTGCGGAAAGATACAAGGTACATTTCCAGTTCCGGATCTTTTGGAGTAAGAACTGAAAGAGTAACTGGAGTGCAAAGGCATGGGGTACAATAAAGGTTTAGCTACTATAGGCGTATGGGTTGGGGTTGGTATGATATCCTTATCCAATCCGCAATATGCGTTAGCGTGTCTGATTATTGGGTCAATCTGGTTCGGAATAATTTGGCTCAAATGACTAACTTGAGTCCATTGAACAATCTGAGGGAACGGGACTTCTTCAACTGCGTTTTTAAGAACAATGTTTTTGAAGCCATGTTATACAACAATTGTAGAGGCAGATTTTCAGAACATAATCTACCAACTACTTGTGGGCATGTTATGCGTCAAGAGTTTGAGAACTGGCCCCTATGAGGATGCTATAAAATGTTTGGTCGTAGAAAAAACTCTGGCGGAGCATTGTCTGACTTCTTTGATGGACTAGATCGATTAATATGGGGACGATCATAACGCTTGCTATATGCGTCCCACTAGCCATATGGAAGTTGGTCGAAATAATCATCTGGGTCTGTGAGCATACAACCATAGAGATCAAATAATGGAAACAGGGTTACTAGGACGAGCCGTATCGTTTAACATGAACAGTGGTCCTGCCGCCCAACGCAAACCATTAAACGGTGTTATCCAAGCAGTATATTCAAGAAACAGTGGGTTGAAATTTCTTGTAGAAAAAGACGGAGATCTATACGAGATAGATAGGAGGGATATTATTAAGCTTGTTCCTCAAAAACCTGAAGTGACAGTGGTGTTGAAAGAGGAAGACAAACCTCCCTATCTGGACATGAAGTAAATTTCCAGATACTTCCGGATTTCCGGATAAAACCTATCTTAGAGTCAGGGATCAAGGTCGAGATTTCCGGATACTTCCGGACAAGGGCTATTGTATCCCATTCTGAATATGGTAGAATGGACTCATGAACTACATATCTCCTGAACAAGTTAAGGAAGAGTACGGCGATGATCTTGAAGTCCTTATGAGGGTCTTCAACCATCGAGTTGTGGAGGATGAGGGAGTTTGGAGATGGGAGTGCAACCGTCTCACTTGTCATATACAGGACCATGCTCCGGTCTACACTCCATCCGCAGGGGATGGGGGATTCCATGCTCAAGCTCAGAAATTCAGGGCAAGTATCGATCTAAACACCCTTTGGATTGATTTTCATAGAAATCTGTTTTCTTTGGATGAACTTATGCAATTCTACATGGGTATTGGATATTCGCTCGGCGGGTTCCAAGAAGTGTTTTCAGAAGAAGACGTATTAAAAGCCGTTGCCATGAAAGGCAGCGATAACTGTAACGCCGAACATGCTCTGAAAGGAAATGATAATGACGATGCTTAGTCAAATTGCTGATGCTCTTGAGAATGCCCAAGATATCGATCCAAGCACAATGGCAAACTACATAGCCAAGAAACGGTTGTATGGACTGCTGTTGGAAGAAGGGTAGGACGAAGATTTGGCAATGATTGCTGCCGCCAAGATAAAGGTAGAATTGCCTGGCAACGCTTTCGAAGAAGAAGGCGAAGATCTGATTCGTATGCTCACATCGATGGCCAAGATTATCAAAAATTTATACGACTGCTTGGAGAGGGACTACCCTGTACCGGAACTTTTCTTCGTAGAGATGATCGAGGAAATGGAAGTTTCGTCGTCATGAGAAAACATACAGTCATTATCTTTGGGGGAGCATTCGATCCTCCGCATCGAGGCCATGAGGCTTTGATTAGGGCTGCACTTAAGTTGCATCCCGTATGGATCATGCCTGCTTACTTCAACCCCTTTGGCAAGGAGATGTCTCCTGCTACTGATCGTTATAATATGTGTCAGTTGATGGCCGATCAAACGGGAGCCCAGGTATCCGCTTTTGAATTGATCAATTGCTTGGTCAACGGAACCTATGATTCCGTTTGTCAACTCAAGAAAGCATTCGATTGTAACTTCAAAGTATTGATCGGAATGGATCAGGCTAACTGCATCCATGATTGGCGTCATTCCGACTCTTTGCTTAAAGAGGTTCCTTTTATCGTTACCAAAAGATTCGGAGAAAAGGGAAACGACGACAGATGGTACGAAGAATCTCCTCATCAAATGTTGCAAGTTCCCGGAACCGTTAATGTATCTTCGACTCAGGTACGCAACGAATTAAGAATTACCAACAGTAAGGTTGGTAAGTGCGTCAATCCTGATGTATTGCAATACATTAGTAAGAACCACCTTTACGAGCCTGTCCATGCCTGAGAAAGAATTAATCTGGACTATATCGTCGCTTCGCATTGACCGAAAGGTGTTGGCGGAATCCGAACCTATTGACCTTGAAGCTGATGAGAATCCGGATGCCTGGAAGAGAGTTAGTAAGTTCCCGGTTGATTGGCGAATGTGGGGATACTCTTTATCACCGGAAGGGGCTCACTTTCTTGTAACCCATAACGGTCAATTTCTTAATGAAGCTGGTTATTATCCTTGGGTAGTTGTGGAAACGCTTGAGGGCGGAACTATTTTGCCTCATGTCTCGACGGAGAAAGATCAGATATTCTATGAAGCTGTCCCCGATGGATATGATGGGGCATGGCCCAAGTCTAAGTATGTCAGGATGGACGCTCCGCCCGAGGAAGTTGTAAAGCTGTTTGAACGTTTCGGTATTGTTCAGATGTTCAGTGTTCTATAGGGAAAACCATGACAGCAAAAGAAATACATCAAGCACTAGCAAGTGGGGGCATGCGACTATTCCATGTCCAAATTTCCATTTCCGGTAGGTTTGAAGAAATCATTTTCATCCACAACGATAGGACTGTAGCAGCGTGGAGAGGTGGTGTTTCCAACATCATCAGCAGCAGTATTCGAGTCAATGATTCGGAAGAGATGGATGATGAAGTCTTCAACGACTTCCTAACCCATATGAGAAGGCTTGGATACATACAGGCTATGGATGTATGTTCTGATTGTTTTGAAGGCAAAGTGTTCGTAACTGAAGCTAAACTAATACATGACCCGGACCATGAGGAACAGGTCGATGGTTTTGGACATTGGGGATGGGAGTCCAAACTAATATGAAAGAAGACTAATCATGAAGGTATATCTTGAACATGAACTACATCTAGATGACGGTGATTTCCCCATCATAGCTGTACTGAACCTAATTGTAACGGTAATAATCTTGGCGGCAACGGGGGCAGTGCTGTATCCCTGTGAGGTGTCTCAAGTAATCGAGAGGTTTTGTACGAGAAGTTAAGTGTAGGACCAGATTAGGAGACAACCATGCCAGCACAACCTCACGCCAAGGCTTTTGAAGAAACAGAACAGATGCTCAAAGATTTGGAAGAGCGTAGAGAATCTATGAAAGGTCAGGATCTAGACACTCTAATGCTTGATGCTATGACCTTGACACTCAAAAACCAATTGACAATCATGAGAATATCCTCATAGAATGAAGACACAGTTTCCAGAGATCTATGATCAAAAAGTATGGAAGACCTGGGGATATTTTGCCATGGCGCTCTGCGATAAGAACGCCAAATTTCAAAAAACTCTTAGCCCATAACGATATCGATGCCATTCTTCAATTGTGTGAGAATAGGATGTCTATCGATCCTCTTGATGCATTGATGTTCATGTGGGGCTATGCCGATAAAGAGTATAGATACGTAGGAGATATCTATTGTGAAATTCGGTAGTTTGGCAATGGTTAAACTTCTAAGAGACTATGATTTTGATTCAGTCTTAGATGTCGGAGCAGGAGAACTGAGACAAATCAATAGATTTAGAGAAGTGGGTAAAATAGCCCAGTACATCAGGCTGGAAGATGGCGACGATTACATGAAAGTCGAAATAGAAGATAAACAGGAATGCATATGGTGCTCACATGTGTTAGAGCATCAGCCCAATGTTATGCTGTTCTTGGAAAAACTATATGACGACCTTATGATTGGCGGGATATTGGCTATTACTGTTCCGCCAGAGAAGCCAGACATTGCCAGTGGTCATGTAACGACATGGAATGCCGGTTTATTGATCTACAATCTTGTCTTGGCGGGATTTGATTGCAAAGATGCAGCAATCAGAACGTATGGATATAACGTTAGTGTTATTGTCAGGAAGACTGAATGCAGAACAGAAAAACAAATACCCGTCATAGACATACATGAGTTGCAAGATCGCTTACCAGAATGCTGTAGACACGATCAAGGGGGCAATTCAAAGAATTCATTCGCAGGTAATATACAAATATGGAATTGGTAAATGAGTGAAGAAATCATCTATGGAAAATCCGAAATGCCGTCAACTCTTGACACCGGATTGGGTTGCTTGAAAAGCAGTGGGGCAAAAGGTCTTCTTTATCATACCAGAGAATTGGGTACGGCGGAAGAACATGTAGCCAATTGGTGCGAATCTAACAATCTTGAATTCATTCTTGCGCTGCAATGCAATTACGACGACGATGAGCTTATCGAAAAAGCCAAAGCTTATACGAACAAATTAGCCATAGGAAATATGACAGATGGAGAATGGGTGGGAGGACCCAACCGAGCAAGAAGATATGTCAATGCAGTCAAAAGACATGGCATAGAATGGTTCCCCCTCATTACCCACCGATGTATTCTGTCAGATTTGAAAACGAAACATGTGATCCCTTATCTAAAAGATTATGTCTGCATCTGTCTATGTGGATACATCGTGGCTGGATATCTATTTGCAGATGAAAGAGTCCCCCATCAAGACTGGAGACCTAAAGAGTTTATCACCAATGGGGAAGATAGGCAAGGCTATACGTCTATTACAGGGGAGAACTTGAACGAATTGTATGGAGCTACGGTCGAAACCTTTACTGAATACGTCTCGTCTATGACGATAATATCAGGTGTAGGATGGCAATCTGGGCTCAAAGTAGGGACAAGGGTTTATGTTAAGAAATTAGGCTTCAAAGGTATAGTTTCCGGCCTACCGTTTGATCTTGAGGGGACTGATCAAATAGAAGTCAAAGACGAACCTGATCGTTACCCGGATGCCTGTGGTATATTTCCCTATGTTAGGAGAGAAGAATGAGCGAAGTTACATGGACAGTATGCGTAACACCGAATGCCCATCATGGTGGACCGCATCTGGGGCATTTATGGTATATGGCCCATTGTCGCTATATGTATAACGAAATTAAACGTCGTAACGAAAAGTATGCGTTGGGCATAGACTTGAAATGGAATATTCTGTTTGACTTCCATTCTCGACCAGATAGCGAAAGCATGTTTATTGACATGCTTGACTGGATGGGCATGCCTCCAGATCAAGTAGACTACCTTAAGGAATGGGAAACGTGGCAGAATGTATATATCGTTTTGATGTCTTCTTTCTCGCCGTATTTTGTTGAATGGGATTATCTGGATCGTTATTGGCATCAGAGCGAACTAGACCCCGAAAGCTTCTTATGCAAGTGTCTTTACTTCTATCACAACAATGTCTTCTGGCATATAAGAGGCATGGACCTTAGAGACGAAGGATCGAGAACAGAGGGGTTACTCAAGGGTACGATCTTGAGGCAGCCCGAATACTGGATGATTCCATTACTCATGAAAGGTAAAAACCAAGAAGAGAAAATTGGCGGAAGTGATGGGGCTCCCCCTGAGTATCAGTTGTCAGACATATGGGATCGCCATGAAGCGACTGACATACTTAGGTTGACAATGGATATACTGGATTTTGATACATCGGGAGAAACTGTTACAGATATGATCAAGCAATTCTATCCCATCAGTTCAACCAAGCTTCACACTCAAGCTAACCGCAAGGATTTGATTATTCCTGAAGATTGGAAATCCATGTTAGGTACTAGAAATACAGAACCCATAGCGCCTCAAGCCTCAAGTAAAAATCCAACCGCAAGGGACTTGGACAAAGAGGCAACGATTGAGGCAGTGAAAGGATTGGCTTAATGGAACAACTAGCATCATATTACGACGAAGTTTACGCTCGCCCTCATAGCGACTATACCATTTCCGTAGAAGAGGCTCCATGGATACTGTTGTGGGAAACCGCTGCTTCTCATGCCATAAAGCATGGTCCCTGTCATATCGTGGATATTGGATGCGGACCAGGTCATTTTCCCAAAGTACTACTAAAGCGGCATCCAACATGGATAGAAGAAGGAGGAAGTTATACAGGTATTGACTTCAGCGTTAAAGCTATTGAGTTGGCTCAAAAGGCTGCACCTCAATTCTCTTTTGACATTCGTGATCTAAATGATAGCAAGCCTATCCCTGATGCAGATATGTATGTTACGATGGAATTTCTAGAACACATACATGAAGATCTAAGTGTTATGAAGAGGCTTAAGCCTGGGTCTGAGATTTTCCTTACCGTACCTAATGTTAATGACATCGCTCATGTTCGACATTTCCCTGAGTTGCAAAATGCCATCAACCGGTATGGTCAGTTTATTGACATCCAGTATGCCTATGGAATTACTGATGAACATCATGCAATTTTTGGCAAAATTAAAGGCTAATTATACTTCAGCGAAACCAGATACCCGAATTTTAATGAAACTGCATCTGGATAACCAAGTTAATAAATGGGCCAACGCAGGCGAGCGGTCCACCGAACACGCAGATCATCCATCAACAGATTGGATCATAGATTTCATTTGCGAACCGCTACCCGAAAGCGTATTTGAGATAGGTTGCGATACCGGAGTTAATCTTCTACGAATCAAGCATAGGCATCATGATATTTGTGCAGGCGGTGCAGATATTAACCCCGTCGCCATAGAACAAGCCATACAGGTTTTCAAAGACAAATGCATACCAAGTAACGAATTGTTCTGCATGCCTTCATGGGATTTGTCCAGCATACCTGACAAGTCTTTTGACGTTTCCTTTTCCAAGGCAGTGTTCACGATTGTCAATGATTCCTTGATATTCCCATCCATTACAGAACTGATACGTATCACCGAAAAGAAGATAGTCCTGTTTGAACATCATGATCCCGATTCAACCAGAATGGGTAGGAGAAGAAAGCGATGCGGGGACAAGGGCAAGCATTGGTATAGAGACTATGTCAATCTTCTAATGCCCCTTGCAAAGTCTGTCAAAACTGTTAAGATGCCAAGAGAAATATGGCCTGAAAGTTTGTCTTGGCAGATGTTCGGACATGTCATTATTGCTGAACTGTGGGAATAGAGATATGAAATCCATACCTGGAAAATCAATTCTAAAGGGCCATGCTCAACGATTGGGCATAATGATTAGGATACGGAACAAGAACAACTACAATGGCAAAGGTCATTACGTTGGAAGACCTACGCCATTAGGCAATCCCTTTACCCATCACAATAAGAAAACCCAAGCGCAATTCAAAGTCGATACCGTAGAAGAGGCTATCGAACGATACCTTCCTTGGCTTGAAGAACAACTAGAATCAGACAATGAAACGTCTCGTATGTTCTTTATGCTGGAAGAAGAGTATCGAAAAGAAGGTGTCTTGACCCTCATATGTTGGTGCTATCCCGACCCCTGCCATGCTGATGTAATAGCCGAGCTTATTGTCAGCCGAAATCTGCTAGAAGACGCTGATTAAAGCCCTTGTATTGTTGTCTCAGCATGGTACAATACGGTTAATAACTTCATAGGAAACAGTAACCGCCTGAAATTGGCTACAAACACGAGGTTCAACATGTGCTTAGTACTGACTAAAAATCGTCGTCGTTCTGACAGAACAGTAGCATTCAAAGCAACCCTACCAAACGGTAACTCCATATTCCAAGACGGAAAATATGAAAAGGGACGCATTACCAGAAGCAACCGCAATTCTCCTGAACTAACGGATCTTGAACGCAAAGAGAGTGCGATATACCGAGGCATCCATGTCTATACAAGACTGGAATATGCGAAAATGTGGGCCTGTAAAGGCAGAGTTATTTGGGAAGTCGCCGTTGATCCAAAAGATTGGGTTGCGGATGGCGATTGCACCGGCTGTTCGCCAAGTATCCGCAATTGCAGGGCATCCGTATATACGAAAGTCAAGTCAAAGAAGATCGTGTGGGAACATGATCCTTACCCCGAATTTGTCTGGCTTTATGATAAGGACGAATCAGAACTGGATTTGGGATTGTGCGACCTGCTTACGGTCAATGGCATTGTAGACGAAGACCCTCAGCGACGGGTCGTGATTGTTATGAAAAAACACAAACTTGTTGTTAGCTCTAAAGATTACAAAGGTCATGTACCGTCATGGTGGTGGTGTCTGGCTTTGAGAAAAGATAAGGCAACCGTCTGGAACCACGCTATGAGAAAGTTGGGATACGAATGAAAAACGAAATGGTAAAATCGAACTGAGAAATTTGATCTAACCGATAGATACCTGAAAGCGGGATAATGGGACACTCAATCAAAAGATGCCTCAAGGGTAATCACGACCTTATAGAAATTACCCGTACCTTCTCAGAAATGGGTATCTCCGATGAAGTCGTTAACTGGTGCAAATGTTGCGGCTCCGTTGTCGTAGATTATGATATGGATGGCGAAAAACATTTCGGCTCTATGAGAACTCCCAATCATATAAAAGCCCGAATGAAACTCGATAAAAAGGATAAATAAATGGAACAACTGACACTAAAAGAAATCCAAGCTACCACCGAATCAGCACGATTGGCTATTGGTTATATACTTGAAAAAGCAACGTCAGATGATTTTAAAGATCGATTCGTCGATGAATTAGCCCTCTTTGCACAAGTCGAGACTCTGCTCGAAATTATTACAGAAGAATCTGTACCACAATTCAAAGACCCCTATGACGATCAAGAAGGCTATACCTTCCTTGGTCGTTTCCAAAATCATGACCTCTATCATGCGGAGTTCGGTCAGGAATTGACGATCATCTCACGATTCGGAAATGATCCCGGAGATTATGGCTCAGGAATGGTCTTCGGTTGGCTTGATCCACAAGAACATCCTCAATGCCTTTCCCTTATCGAGGCTCGTAAAAGAGCACAAGCACTCGGACTTAATGTCGAAAAGGATAAGTATCAGAAACTCGGCCTAGCCCAAACTATTAACCCAATTTTTCGGCAAGAATTAAACACATAAGAAGAACTGAAATGACAGAAAATCAAACCAAACTCACTAAAGAACAAATCGAGAACTATAGAAAGGTTCTCTTGCGCTCTCTGGGTCCCTATGCCCTGCTTATTTCAGATGAAGATGTACTACTGCATAGAGATAATATGCAAGCCCGTATAAACGAAAACCTCGAAGCAAGAACCCCACATTTTCGGCAAGAATTAAACCACACGAAGAAACCGAAATAACTAATGAAACTCCTTTTTCATAAAGCTACTGACCTATGCTGCTTTTCCCAAATAGAAACCGTAAATAACCAAGAAGAATTCCTACAGCAATACTTTAAGGTCAGACTCAAAATGATCAGGAATAACCCACTTAACCTCATGGGCTTGGTCATTAAACAAGAGATAATAAAATGAGTAATCCCAATAAATCAAGATCACAAATACAACAAGATCATAAACAACAACTCAAAAAGCTTGGAATACCTGGTTCGCAGATGAACTAGAAGCACACCCAGAAGCTGCCTTCCATAAAAAGAAATTACAACACTGCTACCAAGATGCCTACCAAGATGCCTACCAAGACGCCTACCACGATGGAGCATTCTATCATGAACATACATATGTTATGAAGAAAATAGATGAACTTAGAGAAAAACTCCTTGATAACCCCACAACCCCTCAATTGTTCAGAAAACCCCCTCTACCTGCCACCGAATCAATGAATGAGATGCCACCGAATCAAGATATTGACGAGCCACCGAATCAAGATAAATGGATTGATCACAATGGAAATAAACTCAAACAAGGATCACAAATACTCTATGCGAATAAACATGGCTCACTTAGAATAGGAACCATCGAAGAATTTATCGGACCAAGTACCGTAAAGATCGTATCATGATACTTGATATGTCAAAATCTCCGGCAAACCAGTAGAAAGGTACAAAATCATGACTATCCAAGATATATTGGGTCTGGGCTTTCAAAACCAAAAACGAAATAATCGATCATGGGAAGAAACATATTGATGAACGAAAATACAGAACAAACAAGAGTATTGCAATGGGATGAAGCGATGGGATACGCTATTGAGTATACGCTATACATTCTTGCCGTAATCATTGTCATCCTATTGCTTACCAATGAAAACTCCAAATCCCAAGCCACCAAAGCAAAATCACAAGCAAATTCCCAAGCCATCCAAGTAAATTCCCAGAGTGTCGGCGGATCTATCACACCCACAAATTATTTACTCACAAAAATGAAAAACGAAAAGTTATTCCCATTGATACACATGTTTTCCAACCTTGAAGCCATTCATGTATTCTCGACTATAGGCTTGAATATATGTGGTATCTTGGTTCTGAGAGAGATTCTAAAAGGTTAACACAATGGAATTTCTGTTAATTTTGTACATCATTTATGAGTGGTTCCCAGATACTTGGGAAACACTTGTCGATTGGTTTGAGGAGATTTTTGGATGAGTGAACAACCATGGCCAATATTGAAAGAAGAAGAACGTAAGATATTAAGTGAGGATGAGTTAGCTTGGTACGACGTTTTATGTGACCATGATTCTGGTGAATTTGAGGTTGATATAATCAATCGATTAGTGAGGATCATAATTGAACAACAGGATTCTTTGGATTTGATTGAGGACTTGAAGAGAAAATACGAGTCGGCAGATCGAACAACAGGTAACCGGGAATTTACAGCATTTGAGGATTTACTCAATGGATTGGGTATTGGGTCATAATTAAACTGTACAAATCTATCCGGGTTTAGGGGACCTGAGCCCCTATCTATATAATACATCTTCTTAGACGGGCTCTGAGGGGCCTGGGAGGGCAACTAGATATGGTTCTCCATAGGTACTGAGCTATGGAGAATCTTTGTTTATCATCTTTAGCCGGAAAATTGGATGAAGTGTCGGATTCTCCATAGGAAAGGTGTTGATTGATATAATGCGAGCATGAAAGGTCAAAAAACTCCATCACAACGCTCCAATGTAGAAAAATGGAGAAAAAGTGGGGTCATCGGCACTTTGCTGTTGACAGGGTTAATTTGATCTGGTAAATGTGTTGTAATGTCAACTACCGGTTAAAGCCAAAACCCGTCTTTTACGACTCTCGTTGAGGGTTGGGACAGGAAATGGAAACAACCGAAAGCACGGAGATCTGAACAATGGCTAAGAAGAAAGCTGCCAAGCGGAAAGCCCCGAAGCGGAAGGCACCTGCGAAGAAGGGTGCGAAACGAGGATCGGCGACGGTGACCAAGCCCAAGCCGAAGACAAAGAAAGCTGATGCTCCCAAGCGTCAGGTTTATTCTCAGGTCTGGAATAAAGCCGAATCTCAGGCTGAGAATGGCGTCAAGGATGGCGTTGACAAGATTCGTCGTTACCATCTGGACAACGATGAGTTGACTTCGCTTTGTGATTTGGCGAAGACGAAGGGCGTCAAATGGGTTTCGCCGTATGCTCTTTCGAGGGCAAACGGGACTTACGCAACGGCAGTGGATGTTTTGTTCGAGTTGGGGGCGAACAAGTTCCATGACGAAGCGACGGTCCTGAAGGCAATCAAGGCCCGTCTCCAGAAGATGGAGACGACCGAAGGCAAGAATGCCTGGGATCAGTTCGAGAAGCGTTCGAATTCTGACAAGAAGGCGAACAAGCAGGACCCGGCATGGAAGATCATGCATTCGTTCGAGGTCATGCAACGTTTGGGTGGGATGCATCCTTACGGACTGCGTTTGGCCCAGACTGGGGCATCGATTGACATCGATGTCAAGAAGCATCCGAAAGACAAGGATGCGACGATTCGGCTGTTGCGTTTGAACACGCAGCACAAGATTGCTCGTCCGCACGACATTGCGACGGTTCTTCGGTCTGTCAAGCCGTTGAACAAAGCTCGCAAGAGTCACGGTGAGTAGGGTTAGTTTTTGATGAGCTCGACGAACGATACCCCTCTGGGTTTTACTCAGGGGGGTATCCGTCTTTCTATTCTTGCCGAAGTTTTTCTCCATAGTCTGAAAATCCATTGATATAATGGATCAGATAAGAATCCTTACGGAGTTTAAAGGATGGGGAACAAAGCGGTTACGATTGATCAAGTTGAAGCGGTCTCGCCGATGCGAACCTCAACTGGTTTTCATGAGCTTGATTGGATGTACGGACATTCAGATCATGTAGAGGAAATTATGGGACCGTGGAAGTCATGGGGCTTACCTCATGGAGCCGTTCAACTCTGTGCTGGTGCTCAAGGTACTGGCAAAACGAAACTTTGGATGTTGATTTCATCCAAATTCAATGCCATGTGGCGAGTATTGGTCATTCAACAGGAAATGCCTTTGGGCATGTTCAAAGGCCAATACTTGGCAGATATGATCACTCGCCCTGACATCTTTCATATTCTGTCAGATCCTTTAACGGAAGATCCTGACTTGGATCATCATATTGCTGAGATTCTTCGAATTCAGCCGCAACTTGTTATTGTTGATTCAGTTAGCATGTATGAGAACATGCAAGTTAAGCGAAATGCTCAACGAGTAGCGAAGGCATATCAGCATGCTGCTGAGAAGACGGATGCTCATATTGTTTTGATTGGTCATTTGACTTCTAATGGTGATACGGCTGGAAGCCGAGTATTGCCGCATTTGGTAGACATTGAGACGAAATTACAGAGAAGTAAGGATAACCCTGAGATCATTGAATTTGCTATAGGGACAAAGAACCGTCTTGGTCCATCTGGCCGAACGGTATTGATGGAGCATGACGCCAAGACGATGAAAGTCTTGAGTCGTCAATGTCTGCAAGATGAGGTTTATCGTCTTGATCGGATGGAAGATGAGATGCCTGAGGTTACTGAGACTTACTTTGATGGTGAGGATCCATATCCTGAAGGTCAGGATCCCGGCATTGTTCGAGGACCTAAGGAAGGTTGGACGTTCTGGTCAGATCCTCGCCCGGCAGCACCGACTCCGGAGAAGAAAAAGGGATGGCGATTTTTTCCATGAGTTCTATCCCCCTACGGGGGATAGAAAAAACGGAGACACCGAAATGAATGCTAATGCCAAGGTCATCATCTTTTCTGCCTTCTTATTGGTCGTATCGATTTTGATCGTTCATGTTCGCTTCCTTGAGGATCGATATCAGACAGCCGTCCGTGAGGTTCATCCTCAGGATTGTTATTGGAAGACAGTTTGGAGAGACAATAAGACTCAGGCATTGGAGGCGATCCGTAAGGAGAACGTCAAGACGATGCTTCGAGCATATTCTGCGGGGATGAGAGATGGGGCTGGACAAGCGAATGGAGGTTTGGTAAGATATGTTCTCAAACCCAGGTTAGACCCGCCTGACTTTAAACCTGACCTGGAACAAGAAGAACCCAAATAGGTGTTTCGTGCAAAACTCGTTGATCAGGTCAGGCGGGTATTTTCCATAGTGGCAGAAATGTCGATATAATGACAGACGGACCAGACTCCTCGTCTGACCTTAAATCTGGTCCTGCTTCTTTGCCCCTCATCGTATCGAGGTGGTTGAAAATGTGCTTGTTCGGGTCAGGCGAGGAATTTTGTAGAAAAAGCTTGACTTCGTTAAAGGAGTTTGGTAAAAGATACGATAAGTAAGAGAGTTGCCTCAATTTTTGGGGCAGAAAAGTGAGACACCGAGATGGAATTGATTACTAGAGCAGCCCGCTTTATAAAAGCTACAACGGATAATACCCGTTGGAGCTTTGGGTCTGTCTCTACTTAATCACCATAAAAAAGTAGGAAAGAGACGGACCCAAGGCTAAAAGCTTTGGGTTTTTTTGTTGCCGAAAATTATGATCCACAGTACCCGAGTGGTAGCAGGGGGCGGACTGTTAATCCGTTAGGCGTAAGCCTCGTCGTTGGTTCGAATCCAACCTGTGGAGTTAAAAGAAGGAGATCTCAAACTTCGTTGGAAAGTTAACAAGACATGTTAATTATCTAACGGAGATCGAGATGATCCAGAAGTCAGAAAAGGTAAAGAAATGGCGTAAAGAAACGAAGAAACGTATTGTCGAGTCCATGGGAGGCGGATGCGTATGTTGCGGATACACACGATGCTTGAGAGCATTGGATCTGCATCACCTGGATCCTGAGGAAAAGGAATTTGGATTTGGCAGGATAATGGCGAATCCCATACGATGGGAAAAGATCGTCGAAGAATTGAGGAAATGTGTTCTTGTATGCAAGCGATGTCATGCCGAAATCCATGATGGGATTCTAAAGATCCCGGAAAATGCGACCAGGTTTGATGAATCGTTTACCACGTACAAGAACCAAAAGAAAGAAGCTTGTCCGGTATGCGGGAATGATAAACCGCTGCATCTGATTACTTGTTCGAAGTCGTGTGCAGCAAAGAGGGCAGGTAAAGTCAATTGGGATGCAATTGACTTGAAAGGATTGTTGAAAGAAAAGACCAGCATCGTAAAGATAGCTGAACGGATAGGGGTTTCAGATACCTCTGTTTACAAACGAATGAGGAAATTGGGACTGGAACGCTGTTAACCAAGAAAGATGCTGGTTCGAATCCAGTCCTTGGAATTAGGAGTTGAGTCATGCGTTATGACAGTTCAGAAGTTCGATACAAACCGAGTTCATATCTTTGAGGTATGGATCGGTAGTCAAGCGGTTGAAGACATCGGACTTTTAATCCGTCAGGCGTAAGCCTCATCGCAGGTTCGAATCCTGTCCGGTCCACTTTGGATTCCGGCTCTTTGATAAGTAAAGATTCTCCATAGACGCCGTGAGGCGTGATATAATGGCCTGTCGTCCATCGATAAGGGACGTAACTTAGATCCCCAGCAGTGTAACGACTGCCCGAATAGCGGGTTCTTCATATCTGGTAGGTAAAGCCAGACGAATTGTTGACAATGTAGTCAACAGATGGTACATTGGTCGTAAAGGAGACATCCATGTCAACTCAGATTCTGGAATATGTCAAAAATCGCAAGGGCAATCGTGTTGGCGTTTTCGTCGCTGCCGTTCAGGCGGACGAAACTGTTCAGATCGGCTGGTCGAAATGCCATGGGACCAAAGACAAATGGAACCGTGAGCGAGGAATCGACATTGCTACTCGTCGAGCGAAGAGTGGTTCGATGGTTCCTATGCCCCTTATGATCGAAGACAAGGTCGAGGGTTTCTTGGAACGTGCTCGGCGATATTTCAAAGGTCGAGAGATTGTCAAGACCTTTGTTACTCAAGCAGAGGCTGCTGAGTTAGCGGCAGCTACTGACGTTACTGCCGTCATCGAACATGAGTTGAAACAGGGCTAACATCGACAAGGAGAGTCATGATTGATGAACTTTTGCTTATACTACAATGTGCATCCGGCATTTTCGGAATTATAAGCACTGTCATCTCATTTGGTGGTGAAGAAGAAGCTAGTCGAGCAGCAAATTCTTGCTGGCTGGGCTTCATCGGTTTCACCTTGTGCCGAATTTTGACAGCAATGCCATAACTGGATCATGGACATCAGAGGATAGCGAGAAGTTTATGCCGCACGGTATGGGAGCCGAGATGTCTGTGATCTTGTTTCCTTTCTCATTGGTCTCGTAGTTCAGCCTGGTAGAACAACGCACTTTTAATGCGTGGGTCGAAGGTTCGAATCCTTCCGGGACCACTTATCACATACCACCGTAGCTCAATTGGCAGAGCATCGCATTCCAAATGCGGCGGTTAGGGGTTCGAGTCCTCTCGGTGGTGCTTTTGCACTCGTAGCTCAGTCTGGACAGAGCAATTGCCTTCGAAGCAAAAGGTCGTAGGTTCGAATCCTACCGGGTGTACTTTTCCATAGCTGCCAAATTTCTGATATAATGGTAGTATGAACCTCTCAGACGATCAAATCAAAGCTGTCAACAAAACCGCAACGAATTCGAGTCGTTTCGTCGATCAAGCAGTTATCCCGAAACTCGTTGAAGAGATGGCCAACACCGATTGGCGGATCCTCGACTATGGATCCGGACCCAAAGCTCTGCATGTCCATCGTCTTCGAGATCTTGGGTTCAATGTTGTTGCACACGACTTTGGCAACAATGTTACCACCGAACACGATCCCAAAGCACTGACTCGAACGTATGACTTAGTCTATGCTTCGAGCGTCATTAATGTTCAGATCTCTCATGAGATGTTAAGATCTACGCTCGTCGAGATCTCAACTCTTTTGGATCCAGGCGGAGTCTTCTTGTTCAACCTGCCTAAGGAGCCTCAGAAGATTGATTTTGACATTCAGGATCTGATCTTGACGTTGTCAGAAATCTTCGGTGATGACATCGATTACAAGAAGCGGAATTCGTCTTGGATCTTTACGGTAACGAAAGGGACATGATGGAATTTGTCGGTGAGAAAAACATGACGGAGATGGGATGTCCGCCTATGGATCCTCCATGTAAATGCGGATCCTCACTGTCTCATGACTCCAGTACTCATCAGTGTAAGACAGAGTTATTCAAACCCTGTCCACACTGTGGTAGTCGTTTGTTATACTGGGGACATCATGATTCTGAACTGCTTTGCAGTTGAGTGTCATAATTGTGGATGTGTAGGACCTCGAATCAGTTACGACAGTGCTGAGAGGTTAGGGCTTCCTGTTGAGATCCGGTATGATGAGCTTGCAGATCTTGACGGCAAGTTACTTGATTTTGCGATTGAGGCGTGGAATCAAAGAGAGCACCAGTAGCTCAATTGGACAGAGCACGGCACTACGGATGCCGAGGTTTCAGGTTCGAGTCCTGGTTGGTGTATTATGTTAATAGTTTCTGAAGTACCATATCCTCCCATATGTGAACTGTGTGGATCTCAAGATACACGACATGTTGCAGATCTCGAAGACGGGATCTTGCAGAATTGTTGGTGGCGTTGTTTGGGATGTCAGATGGAATATGGCATTGATCCGGATCCCAAAAAAACGTATGTGGATCCACGTACGGGGAAATGGGTTGTGACGTTATCATTTCGTCGTAAGTTCTAAGTCTTTTACCGCCGGTAGTTTAATTGGTAAAACCCCAAATTTATAATTTGGTAAAACGCCTCGCTGATTACGGGGTAAGTCCTGGTTCGAGTCCAGGTCGGCGGATTCTCCATAGCCGGAAAATTCCTGATATAATCCGGCTGAAAGGAAGATACCTATGAGGCAGCAAATCATTACTGAGAATAGGGCAGATCGTTTCGAAGACAAAGTTAACCAACTGATGAATGATGGTTGGATGGCGGTCCCCGCAACCCATGTCGTGGCCAAGGATAACGATTCTATCTTTGGCTACTTCGCTATCGTCCTTGAGAAAAAAAAGATGGGTAACACCGGAAAGTTGCGGACTCCGCCGATTTACAACTGGTTGTCACCATGAATCTACGGTGTATGATGTCAACGGACAGAACATCTGCATTGCCAATTGTTTGACGCTGAAGCCGAAAGAAGAGGGTTTGCGACAAATCATTTTCTGGCCCAGCGGGCGGATTACATATGATTGGCAACATGAAGGTACAATTCTCTTGTAATCGTCGAAGATGACGATACAATGCATATGGGGCTATAGCTCAATTTTGGGAGAGCATTGGGAAGCCGCTGCTAAGATCGTGGCTTGGGTTCGTTTGGAGAACGGGATTAGAATCACCGAGTATCATGTGTTATGAGGTTGATGAATCTGGAAACTGAAGAGGTGATTCTGATACGGGTTATTTCTCAGGAAAAGGATGGTATCTGGGGTCACATTGTGGCTTCGAATGGCACCGTGGATCGTCAACCTGAGTTCTTTCCGATCATTGAATGGAGAGAGTTTACTGTGATTGGCCTTGGAGAGCAATCTTCTCGGTTTAAGGCGAAAAGAGAGCAAGCAGTTACATACAAAGGTGGGAAGTGCGAACGTTGTAACTACGACAGATGTATGCAGGCATTAGAATTTCATCATCCAGATCCATCATCTAAGGATCCAGATTACAGCAGAATCAAATCATGGTCATGGGATAGGGTGAAGAAAGAGATTGACAAATGCATATTGCTTTGTAGTATTTGTCATCGAGAAAAACATGCGGGGATATGGTAAAATTGGGATCACATCGCCTTTGCACGGCGGAATTCGGGGTTCGAGTCCCCGTATCTCCACTTAAGCTCCTGAGGTGTTACGGTAGCACGTCGGACTGTCGATCCGAAAGCCGGGGTTCGACTCCCCGTAGGGGCGTTTCCGAAGGTTGGGGGTTCGAGTCCCCTGGTGGCGTTGAAATAAAAACGGTGTGCAAATGGTATACGCAAGACAGTAGGGCAAATAATATGGGGCAGTAGCTCAATTGGGAGAGCATCTCGTTCGCAACGAGAAGGTTGAGGGTTCGAGTCCCTTCTGCTCCACTTGTATGGGGCCATAGCTCAGTTGGGAGAGCGTCTCACTGGCAGTGAGAAAGTCGCAGGTTCGAGTCCTGTTGGCTCCACTTTAAGCGCCTGTAGCTCAGTATGGACAGAGCACACCCCTGATAAGGGTGGGGTCGTAGGTTCAAATCCTACTAGGCGCATTATGGAAAAAGACATATGGCAATATCGTAGTAATCTTGCAGGATGGGTCGTCATTTCTGTAAGTTTTGCAGCTTGGTTAGCGGTACATGCTCCAGGCAAGGTCCGTTTGTGTTGTTAAGCCTCCGTAGCTCAATTGGTAGAGCATTCCGCTTACGTTCTGGACTTGGTTGTCTGCGTTGTGGATTACTGGTATAGTCCATGGCAGTTCTAGTAGTAGTTCTTAACGCCAAGTAGCTCAGTTTAATTTGGAAGAGCGGTGGAGTGAAATCCCACAGGTCGCAGGTGGGAGACCTTGGTAGAAGAAGCGAAGAAATGCAGCCTCTTGTGTTGTCGATGTCATAGAGAAATAGAGAACGAAGGCTAGTAAGCTAATCTGGTGAAAGCGTCCGCCTGAAGAGTGGAAGAGCCCGGCTCGAAACCGGGACTAGCCACTTAACATACGTGTATCGGGGTTACTCCCTTACAACTGCCAGGCATGTCCCTGTTGCGTATGTTTAACAGAGAGAAGGCAGCCTCTTTCTCTGTTATGCCACCGTAGCTCAATCTGGTAGAGCGGCTCCCTTGTAAGGAGCGGGTTGGGGGTTCGATTCCTCTCGGTGGCCCTTTTGTCCCCCTGGTGTTAAATGGCAACATCACTCTTTCGTAATGAGTGGCTATCGGTTCGAATCCGGTGGGGGACTTTACATGCTGCCGTACATCAGTTGGAAGATGGCCTCCTTGGTAAGGAGGATGTCGTGGGTTCGAGCCCCACCGGTAGCTTTCAGATTTTTCTCCATAGCCAAAATCTAGCTGATATAATGAGACATGAAACCGAATCGAATCAAACTTGCAATTGACTTAACCGTCCTTGTCTTGAGTCTTTTCCTCATGTTTGGCGTTGGACGTTTGAGTAACTGGGGACCCAACGTTAGCGACATTCCGTTATGGGGATGGATCTCTATGGGGCCGGGGGTGGCGGGATGGATCTGGCTCTGCAATGAACGGTGCAAAATTGATTGGCAAGGTTTTCCATAAATACATGGCATTACGACGGAAAGTCAAGACAAGGCTATTGACAAGAGACGCAGGATATGTTAGATTAAGCGTAATGGCCTTTGATAACCTAAGATTGCGGAGTAGAGCAGTTAGGTAGCTCGGGTGGCTCATAACCACCAGGTCACAGGTTCGAATCCTGTCTCCGCTATTTGCTCGTCTGCGGTAGCTTTTTGGATCCTCTGACGGACGAGTAGAGTCATATTAGACCGAAAGGTCGAAACAGGGTGTCTGACTTTGTGTCGGTAAGGCCACCGTTCGCAAAGTTGGCATAATAACTTTGAAGCCTTAGGCTCAGGTGGAGTTCCCTATTTTTTCCATAACCCAAATTTGCCTTGATATAATAACATCATGAGCGAAGACCAAGACCATCTCGAAGAAGAAAACGATTACACCGACATTCCACTGCATTTATGCACCGTTCTCGATTACGACATCCTTATTATTTCTGATCTTGACTTCGTTCAAGAACAAGGTTTTAACACCTTGGTTCAACTTGTCTTTGCTGATCAAGATGGTGGTCAAACGACAATTCATATGACAGAAGCTGAGTCTGGAGCTTTGTGCATCAACATGATGAGGTTGCATGCTGAAGTCTTGGATGACGATAATCCTAAGAAACAAGTGATGCTTGACTTCTTGGATGAACACTTCACGATATAAATGCACCTGTAGCTCAATTGGAGAGAGCAAGAGTCCCGCTAACTCAATTGGACAGAGTATCGCACTTCTAATGCGAAAGTTCCAGGTTCGAGTCCTGGGCGGGATATTTTCGAACTATCAAAAAGGAATTTAGATTGAGAGTTCGAATGTGATAGTAACTTTATTCTTTATAAGGAGTTGCTATCATGCATAAGACGGCCAAGAAACGAGCAGAACAAAAGCGAAAGCTTATCGAATTACTAGGAGGCAAATGCGAAGTATGTGGATATAATCGCAATGCGGCTGCCCTGGATTTTCATCACCGTGATCCAGACGAGAAAGACGCTTTTATTGGACATCTCATTAATTTCCACAAGTTTGAGCAGGCTTATGAAGAAGCGAAGAAATGCACTATTCTTTGCAAAGTATGCCATACAGAACATCACAATCCAGACCTGGAGATCAAGGTTTCGGATAATGGGGATGTTCATTATATTAATCAGGAGCTTGATAGCATCGTCAAGACCTGCTCTGAGTGCGGGGAATATTCGGGAGGTATGACTTTCTGTTCTCAAGAATGTGCAAAACTTTCGCAACGTAAAGTAAAAAACAGACCATCTGAAAAAGAATTGAATGAATTGCTTAAGTCAATGAGTAAATGTGCGATTGGGAAGAAATTCGGAGTCAGCGAGGCTGCGATAAGGAAGTGGGTTGAGGCATCTAAACAGGCTAACGAATCGATCAAAAAAGCGTTTGCACCAGTTACCAAAGGATTGAATGAACATAACAAAAGGATGAGAGAATTAGGTCAAAATATTAAGCTATCTTGATTCTCAAGGTTGAGGGTTCGAGTCCTTCCAGGTGTACTTTGTCTATTTTAACAGGCCATTAAGCCCTTGTAGCTCAGTAGGATAGAGCAGAGTTTTCCTAAAGCTAAGGTCGCAAGTTCGAATCTTGCCAGGGGCATTACATTTCTGGTATAATACCGTCAAGGAAAGAGAAGATCAGATAGCCACTTTCATGGAGGATTTGGTTACTCGACCATGGAAAGTATGACGCTAACTTCATGGTTAACTAAGGAGAACCAAGTGGACGGTATTATAACAGTCCTGGTTCCCGCTGCATTACTGTTGGTAGCAACTATTAGTTTTGTTTTCTTGGTCCAAAAACTTTGTATGCCTTGCGATAATTGGAAGATCAAAGCATGGCTCTCCGTAGCCGTCTTTGTCTCTTTTGTCGTGACGGGCGTATGGACAATGACCAATCTCATCAATTCAAAGGAGATACATGTCTATCATGCTTCTCCATAGTGCCTAGCTTATCTGATATAATGAGTCATAAGGAAAGGAGTTTCTTATGGTTAAAGGTTCAAGAGGCAAGAAGGCGTGTCCGGAATGCCAAATGTTAGTTGGTGTCCGGACTTCTCTTTGTCCTGGTTGCGAGCATGAGTTCGTCGCCGGAGCAAAAGATCGCAAGAAGGCGGAGTTCGAAAAGAAGTCGGCGGGCAGGGGTAAGAAGTATTGCCCGGACTGCGATGAAGTTATTGGGGCTGCCAGTCGAGCTTGTCCCCATTGCGGGTTCAAGTTTGTTAAGGCGGACAAGCCCAAGATTACTGCACCGAGACCGGCAAAAGAAGCACCCGATCCGGAACCCGTTGAGGATGAAGTTATTCCTCAGGAACCTCCGATCTGTGCGACCCCATCTCTTACTCGACTTGTTGCAATCCTGATGGATAAAGAGGTAAACAAAGAACGTCTGAATCATATTGCGATTCCTTCGGGGCATTGCCCTGTCACCGTTTCCAAAGAAGTTGTCGAAAATCCGACGAAAGAAGCAGTCGTCGAATGGGCTAACAAGGTCATCGATCACGGATTGGATAATGATGACTCGTTCTATTGCTGCTCGGCGGTTCAGTATTGGGCTGGCCATTTCTGGGATCGCTTTGACGGCACCGAAAATGGTAAAGAGGTTGCACGATGGCTCGCCGAAGAGTTCGATCCCCAGTTCGACAATAACTGGACTGAGGATGTCGATGCACCGGACGAAGAGGAAGAAGTGGCAGCCTAAAGTGATATTGCCGAGAATATTCTTGGTAACAAGGTATTGAAATCTGTTTGCGATACTCTAATCTAGTCAAATACGGAGGCTTTATCCTGAAGTAGTTTTATAGGAGAAGTCATGTGCAATTACGGCATCAATTTATACAAGAAGCAGGGAAGCGGCTCAGCCATTTGCCCCCAGAAGCAAGGAAAAGAACCCTACAAATCATCTGCGAAGATCTTAAGGATATCATAGATCCTTGGAGAGAACTGCGAGAGGAGTCCATAGCTCCGCCTGCAATAAGCATTGATGATTTAATAGCTTTAGAACAAATAGCCAGAGGGATTGAACCAGATCCAGAGCCGGAGCCTGAGGAGTCTTCCCAATTTAATTGGGGTCGAGAAGCTCTTCATGAGGCGATCTGGAACGAGGATATCCCTGCGGTACAGAAGTTGGCTGAAGATGGGGCGGACATGGAGGTTACAGATAATGCGGGTCGCACCCCTTATCAACTAGCCTTGATGTTGAATAATCCCAAAATCATAGCCATACTGAGGCGAGCAATAAGATCTCCATAGCTGACAGATTTCTGATATAATCTGTCCATGCTGAAGATCTCTCAAGAACGTATCGAAGAACTTTGTCTTCAGATCATGGCGGACCCAGCCAAGATCGGTGGATCTATTAATTGGTTCACCCAAGAGATCCAAGAGTACTTCAACGTTGATCTCAATTCTGAGGAGACTTTGGATGATCATCCCAGATGGAGGTCAAAGGTTTATCGTACTCTTCAGTCTCTGGTAAAGAAGAAGTCGGCGCAAAGAGAAAGAGTTTACGGCGGCACCGGTTTTCTTCGACCGGGCTGGTACTTCGTGTATGGTCTCTATAAGGACTCGTAGCTCAGGGGTCAGAGCAGGGCGGGTAGCTGAGAGGCTTAGCAGTTGATAAGGGAGTATGCCCTGAGTGGTCGAAAGGAACTGACTCATAATCGGTCGGCGTAACAGCCCATCGCAGGTTCGAATCCTGCTGCTCCCATTATTGCAAAAGTGGATGATTTTTATAGCGAGAATCAGATCGTTCATCTTCGATTTCAATATGACAGTTGCTGCAAAGAAGATCGCACTTCTTTGCTTCTTTTAAGACATCTTTCCAGGCGTGGCTGGTGAGATGTCTACCGGGTCCATTTTCCATTGCCGATAATTTTCTGATATAATGTCAACATGAAAGCCCGCAAAAGAGCCAATTCCTGTCCCATAGTATATGAGCGGACACCCCTGGTTACTCAGATCGTTGATAAAATCGGCGAACGAAGAGCTTCCGGATATAGAAGATCGCTGCATTATGCTGAAGATCAAGGGCTTGAGGGAGTTGATAACTCTACCCATACTACTCAGCCATGTATGGCGTTTAATAGCAGACGATGGAGTAAAGGTCCATTCGAAAACAACCCCAGATGGACAAAAGGAAAGATTGTATTCAGAGCTAAGGCATGTTATGATGAGTCTAAGAAAGAGAAGACAATGAAAACGAAAACTCCTATACCGCATCAAAAACTCATTGACATACGGATGAGCCACCCGTCTGTTCAAGCCTTGTCACCCAAACGACAGCAAATCTTCCGGGATATCCTGATCGAATACAAGTTCAAGGATAATAAGTTGTTTCATTCGGAGCAGAGACGCAGCAAAGTTGAAATGATGGAGATTCCGGGCGATATCGCCGAACGAGAAGCTTCATGGAACAATTGGCTGGCGAACTTTGCTCTCGAAGGTTTCAGAAAACAGCTTAAGATCTTCCCCGTCCTGTCTGCGGAAGATGAGCGAGCACTGTTTTTACGATACAATCTGACTCGTTGGCATGTTTCACGTATCAGAAAACTTATCCTCCGCCGTCCCATGCACATGGTTATGATTGAGGAGCTTTTAGATTGGTATGACAGGTCAAAAGAATTGGAGAATGCAGCGTGCGTTTATAATTACGGCTTGGTTTTTGCCGTAATCAAACGTCAGTTCCCAAGAACTCCGCCCGGTATTGGTAGTGAACTCTTTGCTACCGGTCTCGATAGAGTTCGAGCTTCCGTTGGTGGATTTGATGTCGGTCGAGGATTCAAGTTTTCCTCCTATGCATGGAGAGGTATTAAACAGGCCATCTCTCTGGACCTGTCAAAGTACAACAAATATCACAATCGCATTGCTAGTGATTTCAATCCTCACCTTGAAAAAGGCGTGATAGATGCGAGCGTTGAGATTCAAGAAGACTTGGATCACATGCATTTCGTGTTGGAGCACAATTCTGCCGATCTTTCCGATATGGAGCAGCGGGTTATCGACATGCGGTTTGGTTTTTCTACAAATGATCGACCCATGACTTTAATGCAAGTCGGTGCTATTTTTAACCTGACCAAAGAGCGTGTCCGCCAGATTCAGTACAAAGCTCTGGAGAAATTGCATGCGCAATTCTAATCATATCCTGGTTCTCATTGCACTGGACAAGCACCGATCCGACCTGTTGGGTAACGTCTTTCCTTTCGATGGAATCGTTGTTGCCGAAAAGTTCATGAATGATCGGGAAGTTACTAACGGATTGATTGGCAGCCTCAATGGAGAGAACGAATATTTCCAACACCCAAAGCCCAAAAACTGGGTAGTCGTTCGAGTTCATAAAGATGATGCTGTCCATATCGAAAGCACCATCATTAAGTTTCAAAAGGGTTTTGTACTCGAATATGGCACCAGGAAAAAGGCGATGCAATGCATTAAGTCCCGTCTAGAAGACCCTTTACATGCCTACCGTTAATTTCCATAGCTGATTAAACCTTTGATATAATAGGTCATGAACGGAAATGACCAAGTCGTGCTGAATCTTGTCGGCGGAGCCGTTGCCCTTGGCTGCTTTGTATGGGGCTTCAAATGGCTTAATGCTCCCGATGACGGTGACCCTGACAATGAATCTGCTTGGGGATGGGGCGGAGCCTGTTGGGTTTTCGCTGCCCTTGTCGTGTTCTCTGTCTGGGCGATGGGTTTGCCGGAAGGTAAGAACCCCATTGACTATGGCGTTGATGCTCCGCAAATGACAGGCGTATTATGTCTTGCGTTTGCAGCTTCAATGATTTATCGTGCAATCTTTACTAAGACTGGCTACCTCTTGGTTGCCGGAGCGTTAGGATTATTGGTTGGCTTCTGGTTCGCATTCATGTAGGATTAAGTCATGTTTGCTTTCATTGGTGCAATCATTGGTTTGATCGGCTGCATCTTTCTTTGGTGCAGCGATCATGAAGCTGCTGCCGCATGGTTCGGATTTACCTGCTGCTTAGTTGGTATCTGTTCCGATATCATCTTCCCCTTCCAACCTACTATCTCTTTGCCTTTAACCTGCCAAGCGGTTTTCTTTCTTTTCATTTACATGTTTATGTTAGTCGATCAGGGTCAAGGTAAATATTTTGCAGCTTTGCTCTTGTTTACCTTTGGAGTCCCTACGCTTGGGATTGGAATCCAAACGAAAGTAGGATTGACGGCTGTCATTGGAATGATGCTGATCGGGGCTGGTATCTATTGTTGGCCTTGACGGGAAACTCCATAGCTGATATCTTCTCTGATATAATTCGGCAACAGGAAAGGAATGCCTCGATGAAAAAAGCACTTGGCATCGTATGCTACAAAGGCCCATCATTGATCGACAACGAACCGATTGTGGCAATCGCCACTGGCATCGGTCGCAAGTCAAAGAATGAGAAAACGGGCGATATGATTCAGGTATGGATCATTCGTTCGGATACCGATCCTATCACCGCTCATGTTGAGGGTGACGATGTTTCGGTATGCGGCGATTGTAAACACCGAATCATGGGCAGTTGTTACGTCAATCTTATTCATGGCCCCCGTCAAGTCTACTTGGCTTATAAAGCGGGAAGCTATGAAGATGCAAAGCCGGAACACCTTGATTACTTCCGGGATCGTTTCTTACGCATCGGAGCTTATGGCGATCCGGCTGCCGTTCCTACGTTCATATGGGAAACGCTTTGCGGCGTTGCTAAGCACTGGACCGGTTATACCCATCAATGGAAAGATCGAAGTATTGACCCTGAGCTTCGTAACTATTGCATGGCGTCATGCGATACGGAAGTTGAGGTAAGGGAAGCATTGGCGGTAAACTGGACACCGTTTTATGCTCGCCAAGTTCATGCTCCGATTCCGGTTGGCGGATTCGTTTGCCCGGCAAGTAAAGAGGCAGGCAAACGTCTTACTTGCGAACAATGCCGAGCTTGTAGGGGCGGCGAACACAATGGTATAAAGGGTTATCCGGTTATCATTGTTCATGGCGCACCGATGAGACAGGCTATTTTTCGTAAACATATCACCCGATATATAAAGTTGGGTGTTCGCCGAGAAAATCGGCGAAAGCGAAAGGAAATGGTAACGGCATGAGAATCATTGAAACCATCCGGTTTGATAAACCCGAACAAGCGGTGTTCCACCGTTGTCGTCGATGGATCTCTCTCGCCGAAAGTCTTGAGCTTTCAGAAGATGAATACAAGCATGCCATTCGTATCATCAACGAACCGTCTGGACTTGCCAAGGATAGACTGAAGGAAAGTCGAGACGTGTGGGAAAAGATTCGTCAAGTTGCTGTCACCCGTATAGACGAAATGAATATTCAGATTCATATCCTTCCCGAATTGGCGGAAGGTATCATCATGCGTCCGAAACAGTTGGCGGAGACCGTCATCCAATGCTCTGAAGATGCCATCAAAGACATTGATTTGTTGCTGCTGGTTTTAGGAGTAGCTATTGGATGCATGGTTGATAAGCCGAATTTCGACGGATACGAAACTGACCACGAAGGGAACGAAATCGATGGCAAAGGTCCTATTGAATTTGCTAACGATATCGCTATTATGAGATGATCAGGGAACATTAGTACAAGGAACGCAAGTCATGGTGGACTTGGTGCATGTGATCTGGGGCGACGATCAAGGCTTAGTGTCGTTACGAAAGAAACTTACGCTCTTCTATGTTGAAGGGCCAAAACAAGTTCTGAAGGACAAAGCAATCCCAACGATTGTCCTTCGGGATAGAGACTTCGGCTTGGTTCCGGAGACGGTAGGAGACAGAGCAGAATGGAAACATGTTATCCCATTGCTCAAACATAAAGCGTTTCCTATCCAGAAACGAATGCAGGTTCCTACATAAACAGAAAGGAAAATACCGTGCAAAGTCAATTCGCAAAAGACTTATTGTTGGCAACGTTTACCAACAGTCAATTCAATGCTCGTCGATTCTTCGAGTCTTCTCAGATTGAACAGGACAAATTCCTGGGTGAAATCGCTAGTCTGGCTGAGTGTTTCGAGGAGGGGGATCTGAAAACCCCTGATCAAGGTCCTCTATTACTTGGAGACGAAGAGGCGGACATCTCGTCATCAGTTCATTTGGTTTTGGAACAAACCATAGGGGCGAGTCTTATTGATGGTACTGCTGGTAAATTCTTGGATTCGTTGAATGACCAAGGATTAAAAGTCACAAGAGTGAACCCATGTGGATGCCAATGATTGACATCGGATGAACAGTATGGTAAATTCTCCATAGCTGGTATCCGATTGATATAATGGAACGCTCAAAGACAAACAGCAAGGAGCCCAATCATGCCTACAGTTAAGCCCGGCGATTCTGGATTCGTTGACGAAAGTATCCTCAAAACCGCTACTTGGACGACCCGCCTTATCATGGTGGACGTTGGCGTAAACAATAACAAATTCCTCGAAGCCTACGTTTTGCCCGATGGGCGATTCGTTGTCATCAATGGACGGGTCGGCGTTACTCGAAACCAGCAGCCGTCTAAGAATGGCGGACAGTCCGTTGCTGATAAATGGTACAACTCGAAAATCAAAAAGGGCTATCAAGAGGAACGAACCGTGGCGGGATCGAATGCCGCCTCATCGTCCGGTAGTCAAAAGGTCGCTTCCAACAAGCGATCATTGTTGCAGATCGCTTTGGATCAGATTCAGGGCAGCCAAGTTGTTCAGGACTTGGTTAAGTATCTGGTCGATGCCAACATTCATACAATCACGTCGGCAACCAAGATCACGTTTGATGAATCGGCGGGATCATTCCGAACCCCTAGAGGTTTGGTTGAAGCGTCGGCCATTGATGAAGCAAGGGATTTGCTTGTTCCTATCGGTGACTATGTCGCCAAGGGAGATATCAACAAAAAGGGTTGCCTCGATGTTGTCTCCGAATACTGCATGTTGATTCCGCAGAATGTCGGCATGACCAGAGGTTGGCATGAGCGTTTGTTCTCATGCGTTGCTGACGTTCAAAAGCAGAACGATGTTTTGGATGCGTTGTCATCTTCGCTTCAAGATGCGTTGACTGCCAATGCAAAGCCGACTAAGGGCAAAAAGAAAAAGGCTGATGCTCCCAAGGTCTTTACCGTCGAGCTTGAGCCGGTTGCTGATAAGAAGATTGTCGCAGCGGTTCGTAAGAAATACAAAGCTGACAAAGGCAATCATTACGACGTTGCCACTTTGGATATCAAGGCGGTTTGGGCGGTTCATCTTCCGCCTGTTCGTTCGGCGTTTAAGACTGACGGAATGATTGTCGGCGGCGTCATGCAGTTGTGGCATGGAACGAAAGCGTCCAACTTACTTTCGATCTTGAAGGGCGGATTGGTTATTCCGTCGTCAAGCTCTGGTCATGTTACTGGTCGAATGTTTGGCGATGGTTTGTACTTCTCCGATCAATCGACTAAGAGCCTGCGTTATGCCACGAATGCTTGGGCAGGTGGCGGGCGAACGGATCGGCGTTTCATGTTCCTTGCTGACGTTGCAATGGGCAAGCCTCATCATCCCAACAATTCTAATTGGTCGATGCGTAAAGCTCCGGCTGGTTATGATTCGACGTATGCTAAAGCCGGTGCTTGCGTTTCAAACAATGAGATGATCGTTTACAGAACGTCGCAAGCTGACTTGACTTATCTGATTGAGTTTACGCCAAACGGTTGCTGAATTTCCATAGCCAAATTTTGGCTGATATAATGGATCATGAAAGTACTCATTGCATGTGAATTGAGCGGGACCGTCCGAGACGCATTTATCCATAAAGGACATGATGCTTGGTCTTGCGACTTGGAACCTACCGAGTCGCCCGGTCCTCACTTCCAAAGGGATGTACTTGAAGTCATCGCCGATGGTTGGGATCTTATGATCGCTCATCCTCCATGCACTTATCTTACGTCCAGCGGATTGCATTGGAACAAACGTCGCCCCGAACGAGCAATCAAAACGGAAGAGGCGTTGGCGTTTGTCCAAGCATTCTTTGATGCTGACGTTGATAAAATCGTCATTGAGAATCCGGTTGGTTGTATTAGTACTCGTATCCGTAAACCGGATCAGATCATTCAGCCGTATCACTTTGGTCATTCCGAATCTAAGGGTACTTGCCTTTGGTTAAAGAATGTTCCTAAGCTGGTTCATACGGATGTTTTGTCTAAGCCTGAATGCGGGTATTGGGACAATCAAACTCCGAGCGGGCAGAATAAACTTGGTCCGTCACCGGATCGAGCTAAGAAAAGAAGTTATACCTACGTTGGTATCGCAAACGCAATGGCCGATCAATGGGGATAAATCATGTTTGAATTGTTCATTACAATTGGACGTTTCTCAGGATCGGATAGCTTGCATATCTTTCTCCCCGATATTAGTAACGATTCACTTCTTGGCATCTGCGAAGAATGGGTCAAGAGGACACCGAATGCGAGTCACATGGGGACGCAAGTCCTGTTCACAATCTGATCGCTGTCTATTCTATCCCTGATCGGGAATTGATTGTGATTTAGTTTTCCATAGTCGATTTTCGGCAGATATAATGTTCCATGATACAGCAGACAAACACAATTCGACGTAAGGCCCAACTGTTGGGCGGCAAGACTCATTATGCCCATTACGATCAAGCTTATGGGGCAAAGCTTAGAATTGTTTTTCCCGACTCGGAGAGTCTCGCTGAAATGACAGCATGGTTAACTGATCTTGCGGTTCATTATCGGCTTCATCGCCCCCTTTGGGATGAAACGAATACTCTCGATATTCGAGTTACTCGCAAAGCTCCGCAAGCTATGTGTGAAGATGATGTCTTGGCTGCTGTCATGGAAGCGTATGCGGATTCCCATGGGTACTTCCCTGTTGGCGATCAGGTACGAGAAAACAAAGCGTACAAATATCGCAATCTCTGGTTCCGGGCCAATCTCCCTGTCGGTAGAACGGCTGCCAAGGCTACCATGGCTCGGGTGTTACAATACACGCTTGAAGATGGTACGCCCGAACCTGATTGTTTTCCCGGCTACAATGAATTCGAGCCTGATCTGATCGATAAGTTTCCCGAAGATACTCAATTCCTTATCGCAAGGGAAGGCAGCGTATGTCTTTACGTCAAGAGTCGTAAGAGACTCCCGACGATGGCTGCTGTTTGTTGCGATGAAATGCACCAGTATAAGGGAGACGACGGATATACCCGCTATTGGTGGGATTGAATTCTCCATAACCACAAAACCTCTGATATAATCTGGTACGAAAGGAAAAAAGCCTCATGCCTGACTACAAAGAAATCAAGACAATCGACCCCGTCATCGACCGTACCGACGTTGTTACGGAATTGAAGCATGACGGAACCTGCATGGAATGGGATGGTCAACATCTCGTTTCCGAGCGTGGCATCGTCCGAGATGATCGCTTCCCTCACATCGTTCAAGAGCTTAAGGGCTTCAATTGGAAGCTCCAAGGCGAAATCGCCGTACCCGGCGGTAACGTTCATGACATCAACGCAAGTATCAATTGGCAGAAAGGTTTGTTCTACGCCTTTCAGATCAATGAGCTTGACGGTGACGATTGGACGGATGCTTTGCCGGTCGATGTTCGAGCCAAGCTCGACGAGCTTTTCGACATCTCCGCCAATTCGTTCAAAGCTCTGCGAACCGTCAAGCGTTTCCCGACTGTCAAGGCAGGATGGAAGTTCATTCAGCATCATTGTAAGCTGGATCATTACGTTGAAGGTTTGGTTATCAAGCCTCATGACGGAAGCAAGGGAATCAAGTTTAAGATTCTGCGGGAAGGCAAGTTCCCTGTTCTCGATCACGAACCCGGCAAAGATACGGGCGACGGTCCTGCTAAGGGAGCTTTTATCATTGATTGCCTTAATGGCAATCGGGGTAAATGCTCTGCTCTGTCGGTTGGATACGTTGACCGTTTCCATAAAATGGTCAAGGCGGGTCAGACGCCGTATGCTGAGATTGAATATCCGTTCATGACAAGCAATGGTACTGGCGTTCTGTTTCAGCCTCGCTTGCGGGACTTGGATACGCTCGCCGAGTTGCAGAAGAAATTCCCTGAGAACAAGGTGGCATAAATGCCTCGACTTCCCAAAACCATTACGATCTATGTTCCGGAAAAGGTTGATACTGTTACTTTCTTCCGATCAGAGTTGGAAAGAATTCTCAGGACAGCCCCCCGTAATGATAAGAAACTTATACGACAGGCTATTGATCTTTTGGTTGGGTTCCCTGGCCGACGAGAGGTTGGTTTGGCTTTCAAGTGCTTTATGGAAACCGACCGGAGAGATGACATGAATGAAGAGTTGTGGGATGCCTTGCAGGAAGCTTTTTCTGATGGGGTCTTCTACAGGTTTCCCGAGTAACAATACCATAGCCGAAAATCGCTGGTAATACGGCGAAAGGAAAGATACATGAATTCTCACGAAATGGCCAAACTTCTCTACGAAAGCTATCCGCATGGCGATTTACTGAACCTTGATCCGGAAACGTCACTGAAAGATATGGATACGCTCTTGGAGGATGCCAAACGATCAGGTGATACCCTCTTCCTTTTCTTGGTCCGGGAGACTCATGATCTCAAAGAGGAAAATGGAAGCTACACCGAAGCATCGTTTGAAAATCTGATCTACAAAGCAATCGACGAATTGCACGAAGTTCTCGATGCAATGCGATTCGGGAGAAAACCCAATGCCTGATAAACTCCCATTACTTGGTGACACTGCTCTCATCTATCCCGGTAGCAAAGCTGAGGATAAGACGATCATGGAGGGTAAAGTCTCCCTGTTGATCGAAAACGATCATAAAGTCATCCATGAAGTCGTCGTCGAATTCGAAGGCGGAGGTTGTGGGGGATTTGACGTTTTCTGTTATGGTCAAGACTACTCCATCTATTTTGCCCCCGATGAATCCGAAGTCCCCGACGTTCTGAAAAAGGAATTGAAACGACTCCGGGAATATGTCAACGATGACACCGTTTTCGATCCTATTGCTGTGCGTCGAATGTCTACTGATCCTCGAAGCTATATCATCGTCAACAAGATTGATGGGTTTGAGGTCGATGTCGTAAGCGAAATGACTGAGGCGGCGGACTACGCTCATTGGGGTGGCGACAAACGTATGTCAAACGGGAAATGGCAGATGAATGACTGCGAAATCAGCCTGCAATGCGGTGATTTAACGTTCCCGACGCCGGAGGATTATGAGTCAAACGGATAATTTCCATAGCTGGAGATTTTCTGATATAATGTATCTGCGTAACCGATAGTCTCAAGGAACCAAAGAGCTAAAGCCAAAGGAGAACCGAAATGTGCAACATTGCGAATCAAGTCCTTGTCGAAGATCAGATTGCCGCTCATATCGCCGCCGATGAGGTGTTTACCGGCTATCAGGTCGCCTGCGAAGCGTCCGCCAAGGGGGCCGATGAGCCCAACTGGCATCTCAAGAATCATGTCATCCGGAACTGGGATACGCTGATCGCCCCGCATGGTTATCTGCGTACCGCCAGCCTGTTCGTCGGCCAGCCCTCCGGTAAGCCGAACCCGTGGATTTTCTACCCGGCATCGGTTGACCCGGCTGTCTACGCCAACGAGTGCGTTGTTAAGGCAGGCGGCAGCGCCGCCCCGACCAGCGTTGGTAGCGTCCCCTCTCCGAATCTCGACGTTGACGATGACGTTGACGATGACGGCGACGATGATGGCGATGATATCCCGTCCCCGAATGATGGCGCAACTGCAACTGCAACTGCAACTGCAACCGGTCAAGCTCTGACGGCGAAGCAGCGATTGCAAATCTCGCCGGATGTTGCGGAGTCGGTTGGCCTTAATCCCGGCAGATCGGCAATCATCGACGCTGACGGCTCGACTCTGAAGATTGCGGCTCAGATGCCGAATCTTTCGTCTGCGGCTACGATGCTTTTCGTCAATGCGGATGGTCGCATCCGTCTGAACCAGAAGGAGCTTGCTCTTGCTGGTCTGGACGGAAAGACTCATCTGGAAGTCAAGGTCGATGGAACGACCATCGTTGTCTCTGACTGAGACCTGATCTAGGCTGTATCTTTCCTGTAGCCCGCCTCCGTATGGGGCGGGCTTTTTCCATAGCCAGGAATCCTGTTGATATAATGCAGCAACAGGAAAGGAAACATCATGAGAGCTGTACGAGTCTGCTTAGGGGCTCTGACAAGAGTCGAGTATACTTGTCTTGTCGAAGTCCCAGACAATGCCACCGACGAACAAATCATGGATATGGCTGACAAGATCTATGATCGCACCGATGGCGAAGAATACGTTGACGATCCCCATTTCTGGGAAAGAGGGATGACTCAAATCAACGACGATGAATCTGGAGATGATTGCCGAATTGAGTTTATCGCTACACCTGATCCCGAAAACAATGGTGACCTTGACATTGAATGGATTCCTGCTGAGGAAGGATAATTCTCCATTGCTGAGATATCCTTGATATAATGGGATAAAAGGTAACACCCATGCTTAAGAAAGTTACAGTCGGATTCGTTGTTCAGACCTTTGACCCGTATGCGGGCAAATTCGTCAGCCAAGAATTCGTTGCAGGCGATGAGGTAACTTACGAAAACGAAATGGGCGATGTCGTCGATGAATGGGAAGAGTATTTGCCCTTCAACATGGTCCAACCGGAACCTTCGGGTTTCGATATCGACATTGTCGTTGAAGCGATGGGTCATTTCACGCAAACGATTCGGGTAACTGACCCCGACTGGTCTCCCGCCGACATTATCGCCACTTTGCATGAAGGTAGGATTGCCACTACCATACAGGAAGGTGGCGATGTCTCCGATGTTGCGACTGGTCGAGTTATTGCCATAGTAACCAATGTTGACAATCATCTTGAGTATTCGGAATTCGAGTTGAAAGGGTAGCCATGAACCGTCCGCCCGAATGGAATGAAAAACTCAAGACGTTGTTGCTCAATGGCGGGTCTACCATGGGTGCCGACGCCGAAGGCGTTATGAATTACATCTGTGAGTCATTGACTCACGATGAATACAAGTTGGGTTTGGCATTCCTTACATGGGTTTGGCCCGACAAAGGCTTTGGTCATGGAAACATTGACCAACGATTCGACGAATTCATGGAAGATAGCCATATGTCAGTCTTTTTCGTGACAAGGGACTATAATCTTCCTTGTTATGGTATCGAGGTTAAAACTGACAAGTACGGGGGAGCTATTATCAGTGATCTGAAAACCGTACCGGCTGATGTTAATGATCCTTTCAACAGAGCAATGGATGGTGTCGAATCATTGATTCTGGCTGCCGCTTGCGAAGGGATTGATATCGAATCTCCGGCATTTGTTAAAGCCGTCGAAACTGCCGTTGAAGCAATCGGGAACAATACTTAAGCCATTTTCCATAGCCAAAATTCGGCTGATATAATGGGTTGGAAAGGAACCACTTATGTCCAAAGAACAACGTACTCTTACGATGCATCCCAAACTTCTGCTTGACGTTATCCAACGTCAGGCAGGAACGCTTGAAAAGGCTGTACTCGAAGGCGTTATGAACGCCATCGAAGCCAAAGCTAATACCGTCAGAATCAGTCTGAAAGAGAAGAACAACAAAGCCGTCCTCTCTATCGGCGATGATGGTCGTGGTATTACGACAAGGGAGGAAGTTGAACTGTTCTTTGAACAGTTTGGTACGCCTCATGAAGAGTCGGAAAACAAGATATGGGCTCAATTCAGAATGGGGCGAGGTCAGCTTTTTGCATTCGGTAAGAATGTATGGCGGACTGGTCCATTCAAGATGACAGTCGATGTCAAAAACAAGGGCCTTGATTGGCTCTTGGAAAAGAATACCCGCTCTAAGGGTTGCAAGATCGAAGTAGAGTTGTATCAGAATCCCATTGGCTACAGCTATCCGAGCATTGCATCGTTCAAGGAACGTATTCAGGAATTGGTACGTTTTGTCTCCATCCCCGTTCTGTTCGATGGAGAACAGTTGAACAATGACCCGAAAGAGTTGGAATGGACATGCCAAGATAAAAACGCTTATTATATGTTCGGAGTTGGCGAGGAATTGAAGGTTTACAACCTTGGCGTATACGTCCATTCGATCCCGTCTTATCGCTCCGGCGTCAGCGGAATCGTTGTCTCAAAGAAACAGTTGAAAGTTAACTTCGCCCGCAATGATGTCCATTCGGATTGCCCCATATGGCAAGACATGGACAAGGTCGTTATTAAGAATCGCAAAAAGACTCGTCAACAGCGTCGGTCGCTCGATAAGTCTGAACGATTGAGTACGCTGATTGACCTGCGGGATGGTGTCGAGGATTACGATGAAGTCAAAAACATCGGGTTGGTCCATGATGTCAACGGCAGAGTTGTTACGCTTGAAAAGATTCGCAAGCATAAGGGAGCATGGACCTTTGCTAAGCATGGCGATATCATCGCTGACAAACTCATGCAACAGGGACAGGCCCTTTGTCTTGACGAAAATCTTCCCGAAGCTTTGGGATTTACTGGCAATCCCGGTCGCCTGTTCTATTGGTTGGCGAATGCGTTTGCTGCTGATTGGGACCTCTTTCAAAATTGGGGTCACCTTGAGGGTTGTTTTAAACCGTTCAAAGAATTGCGCAAGCAATTCAATTCAAGCTATTCGATTCTTACCAGTCAATGTCTTACAGCCACCGAGAAGAGAATCCTTGCCATTCTCAACAAGATGCCTTGTTGGAAAGGTAGAGAAATCCATATCGGTCTGTCAATGACGGCTTATGGTTGGACCGATGGCGAAACGTATATCGTCATTGAACGTTCGTTCTTGGATGGACTGAACTTGAATGATAGCATTGGCGTTGGAGCATTGTTCGCCTTACTTTCGCATGAAATGGCTCATGATATCAATACAGCTGGCTCCCATACTCATGGCGAGGAATTCTTTCGAGGTTTCCATGATATGATTATGTCGGTCGAAGCGGGGGATTGCCGCAGCGCATCGCCGCTGGCTTGGATGTCAAGCTTTGAGTATCAGATCAAGCGGAGTCGAATCGAAGATCGGCGAGTCAACGAAAGGGATAAGAAACAAAAGCAGCAAGCAAGGACGAACAAAAAACTTGGCATTGCTGCAAAGGTAAAGTAACAACGGAGTGAGAAGAGCATCCCATGGGGATATACGCAAGGGAACATGCTCATGCCTGAAAGAAGTACTGAAGAAATCGTTGAAAGCTTTATTGATCGTACTGCATGGAACGAGCTTAGTCAGATAATCCTTCTTTGCCGATTCATTGATGAGCGGTCAGAGAAGGACCCGGAGACGAAACAGGCTCTTATCCAATATTTGGAGGATCAGGAAAGCGAAGAAGATAACATGGGGCAAACTCATGGTTGGCTGGATGACGATGATATCCTCTTCATCGGCGACGACGAACCTGATTAGTACTGGCCATATGGGTCCCTTTCCGACCCGTTTCTTTTTCCATAGCCAGGAATTCTGTTGATATAATGCGGCGGAAAGGAACCTAGCTCATGTACTCTCATCATGTTTCAGCAATGGCTCAGAGGTTGTTTGACGCTGGTCTTATCAAGGATGGGGTTGATGTCATAACAGTATTCAACATCCTTCATGGAGAATGGAACGATAAGATTGCGGTTACATGGTGCGTACAAGATGTTATCGACACCATTGAGGCTCATCGTGGCGTAACCCCTACTCATGCTGCGGCTTACGAAACGTTGAAAGACGTATTTCGTAAGTTTGATGCTAATCAAGGTATCAATTGGGATACCATCTTGGCTCATTGGGACTTCGACCATTCGGCTCTTTGTTCGAGTTGCGTTGAACCTGATTGTCCAGAATGCGGCAAAGAATTGAAACTGTTCATGAAAGACATGGACGGTACGAACCAAGAAGAGGTTTATGGCTGCCCGAAATGCCATTACCCACAAAGGGAACGTTATGCACGATCAACTCGACCCGGCTCCTGAGCCCGAACCTGAATCGAATGATGATCTTGAAGCTCTCAAGGCAATGAATTGTGTTTTGCAGCATGGTCATTCAGTCGGTATCACCGATTCGGAGTTGACCCAAGCTGGAGACTCTGCCGAACTCGTTATTACCCACAAAGGGAAACGTTTCCTCTTGAGTAGGAACGACTTGGTTGAATGCATAAGCTGATTTTCCATAGTCGGATTTTTGGCCGATATAATAAACCGGAAAGGAACCACTGAATGTCAAACAACTATATCCAATTCTCTACCGCCGTCAGTATCACCACCGATGAAAAGGCATGGCTCGAAAAACAGTTGGACGATGATGTCCTGCACGATATGTTCTGTCTTCACAACCCGGAAAACAGCGGGCTGTCACCGGAACAACTCGAAGAGTTGAGGAAAAAGATCCTTCCCGAGCCAAAAGAAATGGCACTGTTCGATAACTATGCGGAGATGGGTTGTGTTTGCTTTGATGTCGAATTCAGCCGGGCCACCGATCCCAAGGATGGCAAGGATTGGATCATGTACATTGGCACCGAAGAATCGGGTGACCCGGATCAGGTTGCCGAGTTGATGGGAGCATTCCTGTTGCATTTTCAGTCCAAGGATTCATTCAGCTTGGAATGGGCCTACTACTCGTCAAGGAACAGAATGGACGAACAGGGAGGCGGAGCCGTATTCGTTACTGCCGGAAGTACGCAATGGATCAATACCGGCATGTGGGTTCATCGGAAACAGTTGGAACATGAAAAGGCGCAAGGAAAATGATTAACCAAAAAGCTCAATGCCCAAACGACCCTTCTCATAACCGCTTCTATACGTCTGCCCATGTACAAGAAGAATGGTTAGTTGATGAGTTTGGTAATTGGATTTCGTCTAGCGAAGCTATCCAAACTACCCATGGACCGGATACGGGGAATTCATGGATTTGTAAGGAATGCGGCGAAGAGGCAACCTTCGTCGATGTTGAATCTCCATCGACGGAAATTGTCTGATATAATAGTACATGAGAACAACACTTGCCCAACTCGAAGCCGATCCGGGTATGTGCGTGGGCTCGGGCATGTGTTGTAAGAAAGTCCCCTGCTCATACGGAGCTTGGAACACCGAAAGAACGCAATGTAAGCACCTCGAAGTAGAGGCAGCCTTACCCGGAGACGTTCATGTCTACAAATGCGGAGAGTTCGAGAGGATCTTGGCTGACAAAGGTTCCTATTTCAGCCCTGCATTCGGTGCCGGATGCTGCCAATCCCTCTTCAATGACAACCGTCGTAGAATCGTCGCCCATGTCCGCCGAGACGAAGCGTAACCTGATTGGTTGTGTCTGTATGCTGACCGGGCTCAGTTGTAACGTTTTATCCCCAGATGTTTGGGCTCTGGCTTCGTATCATGCCGAAGACTTGGCGATCAAACATGGGCTCTCTCCCGAAGACTTCAAAGCATTTCTCCAGGACATTATGCCAATGATTGATCGTAATCGCATGGACAACCCAGCATCCTGCCTGTTCTGAGCCTTTCCATAGCCGGGAAACAAGCTGATATAATCCGGCAACAGGAAAGGACTACAGACATGGGATTGAACTTCAACGACCTCTACAACGATCTGAGGCCCCACATAGGCCATGATCTCGTCTGCGTCGGATATAGAGGTGCTAACGACTGCGATCCGGTAAACATCGCTATCGAATGCGAAACCTGCGGTGAGGTATTGCTTGATGCCAATACGCCTGCTTACATTGTTCATGATGACCGGGATACCGGATGTGAGGGTATGGATGATGCCAACTCGCAAGGTGTTCGTTATGGGTGTGGCGTTTACAGTAATGCCGACGCCGCTGATGTATTGGACGTAGAGTATTTACTTGTAAGGCTTTATGGTCCCTCTGAGGTAGCAGCAATGCGTAATGCCTTGGAGTGGTGTAATTCTAATGGTTTCTCCGTTGCGGAGTAAATCTCCATTGCCGAATTTTCGGCTGATATAATGGGTCAACAGGAAAGGAACCTATCATGAGTTGCTACGAATGGGAAAGGGGTACTATCCGTATCCCGGCAGGACAGTATCCCGCCTTCCGAAAGAAGATTCTCAAAGCATGGAATGATCGGCAGAAGTATCTGTTGAAAGTTGCCAAGCTGGTTCATGAACGTCTGAAAAAGGCAGGCTACCGGAAACGTAACTTTGACTTCGGTAGTTATTTCCAAGACAACTTTGATGAACTCGTCCAATTCACTCGGGAAAGCAACTTCCTGAGTATCAGCGACGAAGATGATCGTTGGGTTATCTCTCGACTTATCTTTGGAAACGAAGATAAGAGCAAGCCCCACAATCCCCAACAGAAAGACCTCAAGCTTATCCCGATCAGCAAACAGGCAAACATTCATTTTGATGAAGCCAGTATTTGCTTCAACGATGAGGAAAAGCTTGTTGCATGGGCCGTTGATGAGAATAACCATGCCGTTGAAAGGGCGCATAACCATCCGATGGCAGGCGTCTTGTTCTCTGCATTGGATGAGATTGATTGGAAGCGTCAGTCAGGCGGAACCATCGTTAAGAATGATGAGTACCATCGGGAATCTTATGAAGAAGATGGGGGCGGGAACTACGCAACTTATCACTTCGGTCCTCTCGGCGGCGGCACGACCGGAAGAAAGTCCAGATACAATTACAATCCTAGTTATTGGTAAATTTTCCATTGCCGAAAATCTGCTGATATAATGGCGTGAAAGGAAACCAATGCCTCATCCTTGGAAAGAAACCGCCAACTTCGACCGCATTGTCCGACATTGCGGTAAACCCAGAGTTGTTACCTACAAAAAGGGGTGGGAATACGTTGAAGCCGGTCAGGGAAAACGGTTAATGACCATTATCCCCAATGACGAAGGTGGCAGGGCAACCCTTTGGGGAGCCGTTGGTTACTATAACGTCAATCGTATCGAAATGGTATTGTTCCCCAAACCTATCCCCGAACCTGTCGGTCTGGTTTTCAACATCGACGTTGGTCAAATTGAAGGAATGTAAACATGAAAACGATACCCGATGATCAAGCTGTCCGAGAAATCATTGACGCTCTCGCCGAAATGGACCTCGACGGTCTGGCTCAAACGTATACGATGGTCATTGAAACGGAGACCACCGTTGTCGTACATGCTGGTGGTAAAAGCGAACCTCATCGTAATGGTATCATGGGCGGTTATGATGGTGTTCATTGCCCCGAATGCGGCAGCGAAAATATCGAAGCTGGTAAGTCAGAGGCTCATGGCGCAGATGAAATGTTTATGAATGTCAGATGTACTGACTGCGATTGCGAATGGACAGAGGCATACAGACTTTACGGCATCGGCGAAGTCCTTAATGAAAAGGGAGAACCTGTCTAATGTATGTCGTTCGTTGCATAAACAAAACGGATTCCATCAACGATAGTTACCCATGCAGGCTTTATTGGAGCCATAAAAATGGTTGGGGGGACCTCTTTTCTGCCGACGCTTTTGAGTATGACAACTGGCAGGCTTTATTGGATCTTCCCCATGAAGGCGAATGGGTTGAATTCAGTGATGCCGAATTTAGTCATTTCTGTAATTCTCCTATCGAAGATGGCGAAACTTCCCTTGAACTTCCAAGCGGTAACTATATCGTTTTTGAGAATGCGGAACATGATTCCGATGGTACGCAGCATGTTCGCTATGTTGCTGCTGATAGGGAAACCGAACTTGCCTATTGGATTGAGGATGAATGGCAAGATGAACCGAGAGAAGTCATGGGGGCAATCATGGGAATGCTTACCGGACAATTCCATAGCGAACAAGTAACTTGATATAATACGCCATGTACACAACGATCAAAGAAGTCAGCGACGGAGACAGGGCATTAAACGTAAGCGTAAAGCCTGTCATTGACTACAGAGGCGTACTTGTCTGCCCTGATGGGTATGGAGATCATTGTTCCGCAGATGGAAAAGGGGAACCTGTCCTGCTCGAAATCTGCGAAGGCAAGCTGAGACTTGTCATTTGGGGCGACATTAACCAAGAAGACCCGACCCATATTATCGACCTTGAAGGGGCAAGGGAAGATAAAAGAAAGGATGAGCCATGACTAACATTAACTGATTTTCCCGTCCTCTACCGTCTCTGCGGTGGAGGATCACTGGAAATCGGGGCGTAAGAACCCAAAGTCCAGTGTATATATAAAACCGAAAGATGGTTGCAGACCCTAACCACGGGACGGACCACGGTGACGTATATGGGTCGCTGCTAATTGTAATAGCGGTTCTCCACCGCTGAGGGTTTCAGAAACCTTTAGCTTGGAGAATGAATCATGACCACCAGAACTTACACCCTAACGTTCAACAACATTACTCTGGATACTACTAACCTCCGCATGGAGAAACGAGGTGGAAAGGAAGTAAAACAATATTTCCTCCTTGATGACAACTTTACGATTAAAGATGACGAGATCACGGATGTTACATCGTTTCGTAAGGCGATGGAATCTGAGAAAGATTGCGTTGTCGAAAGTATGGATGGCGACAAGACGACCGTAAAGGTTACTCTTGAACTCCCTCCGCTGCATAAGCCTGATCCTCCTACGCTTGAATGTATGTCGTCCCATTTGGACGGAGCACATTGCGGGTTGGGCGATTGGTATTTAGAAATCGAAGAAGGCATCCAGAACGCCCTTAATCAAGGCCCGGACCACAGATGGACCACTGGCTGGTACGCCTCGAAAAAGGAGATCGCTTCTGCAAATATCTCGAACGATCAAGGCAAACTCTGCATCCAGGTTTCGGTTAGCGATGATTTTGATACGCCGGGAATGGGTGAATGTATTATTGATCACTCCACCGACTTGGAAAAGATTAGGGAAACCATCTATGAAGCATGGGACGATGCTGAATTCAATCGAAAGGAAAATCAGACGTATGTTGGATGGTCAATCCTTAAGGATGGTTCATGGATTGAGACTTATATCCAACAGTCGGCAGAAGGATTCTATCACGAATTCCCGCCCGGCGACTACTACCATCAATGGGGGTTCCAAGAGGAATACGATCTTCCCGACGATGTTAAAGAAGCAATCGAGGACTTCATTCAGTCTTGGGATGGTAAATCTCAATTCGAGTACAAAGGGTTCGTCGTTAAGCAATGGGATTCTCCATTGCCGAACTATGACTGATATAATGGATTGAAAGGATTAACATGCAACTTAACATCCCGACTGATCCGAAACATGATATTTGCACTGGTCGAAATGGTACGTTCTGCATTAAGGAACTTGTCGTTTTCGCTCACAGCGATTCTGAGACAGGTCAGTCCGTCTTTATCGATGGAGTAAGCGCAAGACGTGGCATCACCCTGAACGCTGGCTTTTCCATCGGGACTAAGACGATGGACCAACTTGCCCTTGAATGGGTCAAAGCGAGAGGATTGATATTGATATGATTCTTATCACCGACAAACTTGCCGAACAGATTCGACACATGGTAGTTCATGCCCGCCTGCATGATCCCGACAACGAATTCAAAGAGGACGTAGATGAAATGCGTAAGGCATTTTTTACCACCCAAAACGTTGTTGTCCATGTCGTCGGATGTGTCGAACCTATTGTCACCGATATCGTCGATGACCTCGGTTTGGAAGATGCTGTACAAAAGGTTAATCAAGACGCCAACTATGAAGAAGATGCCGTCGTTGTTGTCGAGATCAAACCCGGAGAGGACGTAAGTTCTGATTCTGCTGATCCTTACGAGCATGAGTACATTGATCCCGAAAGTATGGTTGAGCAACTTTCGTCTTGACATTGAGAACGAAATCGGTTAGTCTGTTAGTTGAAATGACTGACCGTTGCCCCGGTAAAGCGTAGGAGCGAGTAGACTGCTCGCTTCCTGCGTATTAACACCGAAATTGACTAAATGGAGATAAACCAATGGATGAGAACGCCGAAAATAAATCGCCCCGTCCCCGTCCCCGTCCGCAAGAAGGCTTGCCACCTCAACGAAAAAACATCATCGACATTCTGATGGATATCGCTGCCAGGATGAACGAGTACGCCACCGAAGAACTCAAGGGAGAGATTCAGTATCGTTCGATCCAGTGGAATGATCGTTGTCGATGTGTTGAGTTACAATTCGTCGAGCCTGAAGAAGATTCGTCTGAAGGTGGATATCCGAAAGTGTTAATGTTTGGGGCTGGATTTTTTCATCCCAAACCTGAACACAAGGGGATTCCGTTGGTTAGGCTTGAAGTACGGGATGAGAATGGAGAGTTGTTTGAATCAGCGGTTGTTCAGTCTTTCATTCCGTTTCTGGCAAAACTGGTTTACATGGCGGGCTAAGAAGCTTGATCACTGATGCAACGTCCCGTCGAAAGGCGGGATGTTTTTTCCATAGTCAAATTTCAGCAGATATAATGAGACAACAAGAAAGGAATCCCCATGATTGATTTTCTCTCGAACCCGGAACTTCGTGACCTCAAAGCAGACATCCTCGATGAACTCAAAGCCTTTGGCGTCAAAAAAGGTATCACCTTCCGCTTTGGTAGGGGAAGGAAAGCTGCGGACTCCGCCGATTTACAACTGGTTGTCACCCATGCCAGTACAGGCGGCAAGAAACCGCTTACTCCTCAAGCCGAAGCTTTCAAGCGAAACGCTTCGAAACTCGGTCTGAAAGCGTCTGACTTGAACAAAACGTTTACCCTTTGGGACGGACAGGCATACGAACTCGTTGGGGCGAACATGCGAGCACCCAAGAATCCCCTCTGCATCAAGCGGGTTCGGGATGGCAAGGGTTTTAAATGCCCGGCTCTTGAAGTTGTTGAAGGACTCCAAAGGTAATCCTCCAAAGGTAATCCATAGTTGTTAATTGCATGATATAATGGATCAACAACAGGGGTGGACTGGTATAGACTGGTTGACTAGCAAGATACATGGGATGGTTCCCAACAGCGGATAAAAGCCCACGCAAAGACCGCTGGTATCCCAAGAGCCAACACAGGACCGGAGTTCGACTCTCCGCCACTCCATTGACGAGTCTCTGCTTGATATAATGAGGCAACAAAGGAGCAACGATGAAAACTAACAAAGCAATTCTCATCCTTCCCGAACTCGAACTCCCAACCGTCATTGAAGTCAACGATGATCTCGCTACCTTGCAGAAGGCAGTCGGCGGGCATATCGAAATGTATCCTCTTGACAGGGACGGCGGAAAGTTTCATGCCTATATCAACGAAGATGGCAAGATGCTTGCTCTGCCCTTCAATCCCGTTGCGACGGCGGTTGTCGAGCATTACTGGCCCGGTTTCACCCAAGGGGATGAAATCAATGGTCCGTTCCTCGTTCTTGGTTCCGGCGAAGAAGGCGAGGAGTCCGATGTCCCGCAGGAAGCTATCGACTACATCATGGGCTTGACGATGGATGACATCGCCAAGATGGCCTGATTCTCCATTACCGAAATTCGGCGGATATAATCACTCATGAATGCAAGACGAATCCAAGTCTCGATGAAAAGGGATGCAGAAGACTGGCATAATGCTTGGCTTTTGTTTAGAGGCAAGGGGAAAGCTGGTCCACTCATGATGACTGGCTCCCTGGTCTATATTCCCTCAAATGAGGCATGGACAGCAAGCCTCCATGTTGCCTCTCTGCTGCATGGAGATCGCTATCTTCTCCAATACTTTGAAGATGTTATTTTCGTATCCCTCGATACCGAAGAAGAAAAAACGCTCAACAAAGTATTTGGAGGCTTGGCAGTCAGGCAGGATTATGCAAACACCCTTTGCCCCGACTGCAATGAACCCATTCCCGACGATGCATTAATCGGGGAAGCTTGCAACAATTGCGGTCATGTATGGAACGATGTAAGGAGAAATGATGACGAGTCTTAGTCTTACCCCATCTATCGAACAGAAACCGGACCTCAAGCTTGTCCAAACGCTTGACCTCATGTGTAATGTCTGCGGACAAGGCATTAGCGGCGAGCATAGCTATGCTACGCAAAGGGATGTACTCGACGTTGCCATTAAGATCAATCGGAATCCTTCCGATGAGATGATTGAGCAGGCCCGAATGGGGGTTTGTCCTCTTTGCGGTCAGCAGTGTCTGGAAAGTCAGATCGGACATCTCCATAAGCCGGAATAAGATGATATAATCTGACGATGAGGGAAGCTAACAAAGCCGATAAGCACGTCCACGATAGTTGTGGTTGCGGACCCGTCACCGAAAGGTTACGATACAAGTTCTGGATCGTAAAAATCAATTGGGGATACACCGAACAGGACGTTCCCCCAGAAGAAATCGAGGCATTACTGGTATGACGTCTGAACGCAAAAGACAATTGACCCTGTTGGCTCTTTCCTATGCTTACGCTAACCTCGACGATGTTATCGAGGCAACTCAGGCATTTCGGGAAAAGACCTTGATCGAAGAACCCATCAATGGTAAGGTATGCTGTCAAAGCGAGATTGTTGACGCACCTACGTTTCAGGAAATGCTTGAATTGATGGAATCGTTTCAAACGACATAATCGAACCTGATTTATTCTCCAAACTTCTCCATAGCCAAGGATAGGTTGATATAATAGGGCATGGATACTTTCACCTTCAAAGTTGTCAACCTGCTCGACGCCATCATGCGTAATGCTCCCACCTCGATGGACACCGCATTGCGAGGGCAGGTAATGGATTTGCTTTTCGAAGCTGCCACCGATCATGGTTACAAGGACTTGCATACCATCAATGGTTACGAGATTCCTTTGCATGTCGCTGAGGAAGTTACTCAACTTCTCGTAGAGGGAAAGAAGATTCAGGCTATCAAGGATTTGCGAATCGCTCTTGGTATTGGTTTGAGGGAAGCCAAGACAGCGATTGAGGCATGGTCCCATAATCTTGGGTCCGATACTTGAATCCATAGATACATCTTGCCTGATATAATTGGGCAACAGGGTATATTGAAGGTCAGAGTTCTTTGACAACCGAATGATCGTTCGACTGCATGTTCAGGGGCGTCCATCCATGTGGGGAAGTAGGGGTTCATGACCCGAGGTAGCCACCGCTGGAAATGGTCGAGGACCGGTCGGAGAGGCTTTATCGAGCCTGTTCGGCACGTTAACACGGTATTAGTGGCTGGGACATACCAGCACGCCCCTGAACATGCACTCGATACAGTCTGTGATGGAGGGGGACGCTCGAATTGCTGCTAGAGCCGCAGGCGGAGAACAACCGGGAACGGGTAAAAAGGTTCTCAATGGTGGTACTCGTCATCGGGACAGGGCAACGAAAGCTTGGTCTTCTCATGCCAGCCGAACCTTTAACGGCTAATTCCATAGCCGAAAATTGAGGAGATATAATCAGTCATGAAAATCGAAATCCTAAAACTGTATGACGATGCCGATCCGGTTTCTCTTGGTATTGCTATTCCGCCCGATCATTTGTTGGCAGATACCAGATCGACTGGCCCCAACAGCACAGAGTTTTGGGATGCTGTTCTTCTGGAACTCTGGAATGAATGGCGACAAGTTGATCCTGAACCGGATACGGACGACGAATTCATTGTTTGGCTTGAAATTGCCAAGGGTTGGTACGAAAAGCCTAGCGACTGCACTCTCGTCTTTATTCCATAGTCGCAATCCTTCTGATATAATGCGGCAACAGGAAAGGAATGACATGGAAGCCGATAGCGTACACAAACAAGATGGATTGACGATCAAGTGTTATCGTGACGACGATCCGATGAACCCTCGTACCGAATGGGATAACCTTAGTACTATGGTTTGCTGGAATCGCAACTATAGCCTTGGCGACGAACCTTATCATCGGTGGACAGACGAATACAGTCCTCGTCATTTATTCGAGGACTTGGCGAATCAAACGCTTGACAAACTCGGCGAAGAACGAGAATTGGCTGATGATTCTGACGCCGACTTGCGGGCAATCTTTGAGGAAGCGTTTGTCGTTCTTCCGCTTTATCTGTACGACCATAGCGGCATCACGATGAACACTGGAGGCTTTGATTGTCCTTGGGATTCGGGACAGGTTGGCTTCATCTATGCCAACATTGAAAAGATGCTCGACGAATTGGGTATCAAGGAAACGGATCCTGAAAAAGTAAAGGCACGAATTGAAAAGGCTCTTGTTGATGAAGTCAAAACGTATGACGACTATCTGACCGGGGCGGTTTACTGCTATGTCATCGAAGATGATGAAGGCAACCATTTGGATTCGTGTGGGGGTTACTTTGGTTGGCCCTACGATTACATGCTGAATGAAGCGAAAGATTCGGCGAAAAGAATCGCCGCCGACCTTTGCGAAGTTGCTGGCGGTATCTAATTCCATAGCCGAAAATCCGGCAGATATAATAGGGCAACAGGAAAGGAATAACATGGAAGGCGTACACCAGTATTTTCTCGCTCGTTGTAGACTGTCATGGGAAAAGGGACTCACAGCCCTTACTTCCGTCTGGTACGAACACCTCAATACAGCCCTTGTCGTTCTGAAAAATAAGGGCGAAGGGTATCGTCTGCACCGTTACGTTCGCAGCTTCCCCCCGGACCTTGACGTTCGTTGGGATTGCAGCGTCGATAATAAGAACGCCACGCTCGAAGATGTATGGGCTTGGTTGGAAGGGACTGGCGGAACGAACATAGAAATCCCGACGAAACTCCGGTAGACAAACTGAACGATGCTATCACCAAAGCAGCATCGGAAGTTGATTGGGTAAACGATTACAACACTGAACCTCCGGCTTTTGTTGGATTGTACGCCTATACCACCTTTGACGACTTTGACGAACTTGAAGTCGTTTCCCAAGATGGTCTGGTTATGGTCAATCTTGAATGGATCGGTGAAGGCAAAGACGGTGACTGGCAACGGGATGATCCCGACGATTATCCCCACCTTCGCTTCAATGTCTATCGCAAGTTTGTTGAAGGTGACAAAATCCCCCAATGGGTAGTCGATGGTGATGCTTTCGGTGATGGCGAATGGATGCAAATGATCGACTCATCTTATTGCACCCGTTTGGATGCCAGAACGGGAAGGAATCAACTGCTCGACGCAGCAACCATCCTGCTTACACAAGTCGAAGAAGAAGCAAGGGAATACCACTCGATTAAAAAACTCTGTGAACGTCTGTCATGGATCAAAGTCAATGGCGACGGCACGATTGACTGGACTCCATAGCCGAAAATCCGGCTGATATAATGGGGCGAAAGGAAATACAAATGGGTTACTCAGGACTCAAACATCCTGGCTCCAGCGACAACGCTGCTGGCGTTTGCAGCGACCTCTGCTATGCAGTTGTTAAGGTTCTCAAAAAAGCCCTGAAGCTCGAAGATAACGAGTTCAACACCGATGGCGTCGTCAATGTCGCTCTCATTTTCGAGGCCCATATCATTCCTTCCAAACTTGGAAAAGGATATGATGACGACCTTCTGAAGTTGGCGAACAAAACGCTGAGGAAACTTAACAAACTGATTGACGAAGATGATCCCGACGATTGGATCGATTCCGACAATCGTAAGATGCACCTCGACGCCTATCGTCGAATGCGACGTAAGCTGAAACGGTACATCGAAACTTGGGATGATTGATTCTCCATTGTCGAAAATCTGGCGATATAATGAAACATGCAGGGCGACGGTCATAGGCTAAGGATGCCGTCATAATAATACACTGTGTCCTGCTTAGAAAGGAATCCGTCATGAACGTCATCGCTCAAAATGTCCGTTGGGATACGGACGGGGATGAAGATGTTTCCCGTCAACTTCCAAAGTACGTCCTGTTCTTGGATACCAACTCAACGAATGTCGATGATGCGGAGGAAGAAATCTCTAATGCTCTGTCCGATGTATTCGGATTCTGCCATTTCGGATTCGAGATTATCGTTCCTAGCGAAGATATGGGACGACACCACCATTTCAAAGCCGATAAGATTGTTCAACTCTGATTCCATAGTTCAATCTCTGTCTGATATAATGCAACTATGAACAACGTCCCCTCAATCGGTTGGAGTAGCTTCGCCCTTAAAAGGCATCGACCCGGTACAGGTCAGTCCTATACGACCATGACCCACCGAGAAGTCGTCGAGGAAACTCGACGACTTTGGCATCTTAGATTGCCCGGCGATGGCGAACCCCAAGGATGCCATGATCGAAAAGTTGTTGTCCCCGTATCTCATCATCGTTTCGTTTGCCCATCTGCTCTTATCACCGAACAGATGAAAAACGCTTGGATCAATCCGATCAAAAGCGTCGTCTTACAACGGCAAGAGGGCGAAGATTTGTTCATCGGTAACGAGTTACGACCGCTTATCGCAAAGTTGCAAGGTATCAAAGTTGAACCTGAATATTGCAATTATGCTAAGGTTGTTTGTTATTCAGCCGAAGCACTGTTGGAGAATGGCGGAGAACGAACGACAACTGACGATTGGGAAATCGTTTGTCTTATCGCAAGTCCGGTTATGAACGAACCTATGTCACCTCTTGCGATGGCTCGCAATATGTTGACGAAAGCGGGCGGAACTATGGGAACGTATACTGCCGAACAGTTTGCTAAAGCTGTTTACTATTGGTCGCAACGTATCCGAATCTGATTCTCCATCGTAAAAATCCGGCTGATATAATGAGGCAATAAAGGAGCAATCATGCCTACTTCAATCAATGCAATCAAACGAGCCGTCAAAGATTTCGCAACGGTTCAAGAGAGACACCGAGAGTTTGGGGCTTGGGATACTGAGCCGGATTGTCAATTCCAACTTTTGATCCGGGATACTATTGAAAAGGGTAATGCCAAACTCCCGAACAATGCAGGACAATGGGAACTGTATACGGGTATGGATGGCGTCGATCTTGCCGCCAACGATCTGACTGCTGCTGCTCGCAAGGTTGTTGACGCTATCGCTACCGTAACCCTTGGCGAACTCGTTCCCCTCAAAGAATGGATGAAAGAGTATTGCTGGCGAGTCTGCTGATTCTCCATCGTAAAAATCCGGCTGATATAATGAACCATGACAACCGAAACTGGGACATTATGGAAAGATACGCATGGCTGGATGTTTACCATCGAAAATATCGGTGTTGATCGCATCCCCCATCCCATCGACTACGACGTTGACGACTCTGACGCCAACTATCCTAACTTGGTAGGTAGCCAAAGCGAACGATTTTCGTTCGAGGCTGAGGCAACTGTCGAGGATGAACTGGCAACCATTACCAGCGTTGGACAGGTCGAAGGCGAATGGGATCAACCCCTTCCATAACCAAATCGTCCACTGATATAATGGACTGAAAGGAACAAACCCATGGGACCATGCCTTTGCGGAGACATATGCTGCCCCTCCTGCGGCCCTGCCCAGGGATACTCCAAATGCCCTAACTGCGGACGATGGGACTCAGAAGGTCCCTGCGACGATCCTGCGGCTTGCGAAGCAGCATGTAAAGAGATCGAAGAAGGAGAGGAGCGGGATTACCTTATTGGAACCTTGATGGGGAGAGAAGCGGGCAATCAAGGTCTTGAGGTATGGGAGATGGACGATCCTGATCATCTTATGGAAAAATGGGGGAACATGGAAAACAAAGAACTTAGAGACTTGGTATCGAAAGGAGGCAAATAATAAAGCATCGTTAATACCGACAAAACCTGAGTTTCCAAAGAAAACCCCGTCCCAAAACATAGGCGGGGTTTTCCATTGTCGGATTTCTGGCTGATATAATTAGACATGGAAAACAGAATCGATGAAAACATCAGAGAGCATGCCCTTGAAGCTGCCGTTGATATCCTTACGAGGATGGAATCGGCTAGATGGGAAATTAAAACGTCCAGAACTCATGATGATTTGATGATGGCTCTTGAATCTGCTCAACGAGTCATAGATGAGGGGGCTTGGGGAAGCTTTAGGGAACTAATGGAACAGGTAAAAGCAGAACAGGATAAATCTAATGCCAACTGACATTGAAACAGCAGCTTGCATCCTGAACCAGTCTCAAGAGCAAGCGGCAAGAGAGTTTATCGCCCGCTTCTCCGATTCTTTCCGACGAAAGTATGCCGTATAATGAGAACTGTCTACAAGACTCAATGCGAAGTTGTCGGACAATGGGGGCATCAGGACGTTGCCATCTTTGAAGGTAAAGTCTATCGAATCCGTCAATGTCCTAACTCGCAAATGGTCAACCTGCTCGACCAGATCCACCGAACTTCTCCCGATCAGGTTAGGCGTCAACTGACTGACTTACAACCTCCAAAACGAGAACTGCCTCGATGGAAACAACAGGTTAATCAGCATTTGAAGTATCGAGGCATTCCGCCGATGTATCGTTAATTCCATAGCTACGAATTGTTTGATATAATGGGGCAACAAAGGAGCAACACATGTTACAGTTTCCCATCAAAAACCTCACCGGCACCCAAAGCCTTCTCACCGAAGCGATGGCACGAGATATTCCCAAAATCGGCGGACAGGAAAACGTCACCGATGCAATCGCTCACTTCAAGTTCTTCACACCCGCTGGTAGTTGGACTTGGTATATGACTGAGTTGGATCAGACCACCGGCGAAGCGTTCGGCAAGGTCTTTAGCTCCCTTTGCCCCGATGGCGAATGGGGAACGTTCCTGCTTGCCAACGACGAATACCCTGAGGAATCGCTTGCGGGTATCAAAGCCAACGGCATGGCAATCGAAAGGGATGCCCATTTCCAGCCCACCCCGATGAGCCAATGCAAGTAATTCCATTGATCGGAACCGTTCTGATATAATGGGGCAACAAAGGAAACAAGGATGTTTTGGATCGCCTACCTAATCCCGTTCCTCATCATCTACCTGCCAAAGATGGCCAAGGGGAAACGACGCCGAGCGATCCGATACGTTCCACCCCGATCCGTCCTCGCAGAACGACGGATCAATGCTACTTCGTCCGCTGGAATCAGCGCATGGGCTGGGTTCCTATGACGCAACCCGTTAGATGTTATGCATAATTTGAATTACGAGAACCGCCCGCCGACGCAATCGGGCGGTTTTCCATTGACGGATTCTTGGTTGATATAATGGATCGAAAGGAACAAACGATGAAACCCAAACCGATTAAAGGCCAACCCCGCAGGCGTACCGTTCAGGACGTTGAAGCAGAACGACTGGCAAAGGGTCTGCCGATCAGGGGACAAAGCAGAACCCCCGGCAGTCGAAGCAATGCGATCATTACTGCCCGTAATGGCGGCGTACCGCATCAGTTTATTGACAACATCGGCGGATGTTCGGCTAACTATCAGTAAGCTATCCGAAAGGATGGGCTTTCATTGCCACCTCAATCGACTTCCATAGTCGAAATCTACATGATATAATGGTTCAACAGGAGCAATGACCATGGAACCCCAAGAACTCCAATCGTTAATGTACGATGACCTGACAAAGGAGGCGGACGAAAAGCGTAATCGTCCTATCTCTCGTCGTCCGAACAATATTGAACTGTTCGCCTTGACCAACTTCATCCTTGGACATGAGAACTTCAAGGATGTTTGGGAATCGGCAGGCGACCTTATCAACTATCTGAATAACTCGCAGATCGTTGTCTTTCCCCGGTATTGCTCGGACTCGCCAGGTTATGTCGGTCCTGTCATCATCATTCTTTGGGGCGCAGGTCCGACCAGTACGACGACCATCGGGTACGATAAGGATGATCGAACCATGACCATCCTTGGCGACTCTGGGGAGTAAATCCATAGCCAAAAATCCGGCGATATAATGAAACAGCAATAACGCTACTGGAGTTTTGATCATGACCCGCCTTGTCGCCCAACGATGCTACGATGCCATGATTCTGGATATGCCCCTGACGCCGGGGGCTATCGTAGACTTTGGCATTGATTCCCAAGACCATCATCGGGCGTTGCAAGCCGCTGCCCGCAACGCAACCGTTGAGCAACTCGATGAAGTCTTAGGCGATGGCCCTAAGATTACTGCCTTTGTCGCCGAGTATGCGTCTCAGTTTGCCGGGATGACGTTCAAGACCGCATACGATGACATGGGACCGCCCGAATGATTCCATAGCTTGGAATCAGTTGATATAATGAATCATGGAAACGAAACCGTCATGTTCTGCTACTGTCATATATTGCGGTAGGCAAGGGACATATGTTGCCCGACATGACGATTTCGTTTTCCATAGAGCCGTATCGTCTTGATATAATGCGGCAGTACGAAACAACCCCCTTACTGGAGCAATACCATGACCCCGCAAACTTCCAACCCCGCAACGGTCGCCGTTCTGACCCATGATTGGATTATCAATCATGTTCAGGATCGGGGAGCCGTCCGGTTCGTTACGCCGTCCGAACTGGCGAACGATCTGGAGAAAATCCATGGATCGACTTGGGCGGGAACCGTCGAAGTCTTTAACATGACCGAACTGAAAGACGATGGCAAGTCCTTCAAGCGAATGAACAAGACCGGCAATCCGTTCATTAACCCCGATACGGATGAAGGCAAAGCCGGATTGTTCAAGGTTTCCCGTCGAACGTCGTCCGTTTGCTTCGACTACGAAACCAAGCGGGAAGTCCGGGCGGAGCAAGGCGAGGACGTTCAGGAACGTACCCGCCGGGGTTCGCATCATACCCCCGTTATGAAGGACGGCAAGATTACCCCGCTGTCCGTTCATAAGGATGACATTGTTTGCCGCATGGCAACGGCAGACGAGGACGGCGTTACCTTTGATAAGGACGGCGTTACGGTCAAGGCTACGGTCTGGAACAAGCGAGCCGTCAACGATGACGATGGCAATACGCAGCTTGTTGCCAGCAATCCCCGCCTGTATCTTCGCTATGAGATTCGCCGGGAAAGCGGCGACGATCAGCGACAGGATCGAAAGATGCTGAGTCAGTCCGAATACTACGATGGCTCTGGTAAGCTGGTCGATGCCGAATCGGTCAAGCCTTACCTGCCCAAGTCCAGTCGCCATGATGGTACGGACTTCCAGACGACCGGCCTTGATTGCCTCCGATGCCTGACGATCAAAGGGGTAACCTACTCGATCCGTCGATGATTCGATTGCTCCCCTGCCCCCAACCCCCGGCAACGTCGCCGGGGCGGGGGCGGGATTTTTCCATAAGCACCGAATCGCCTGATATAATGAGTTGAGAACATGAGGTAAGCGGTTAGCCTCAATGAATTAACCGCCCGACCCCCTGACCTTTCGAGTTATATGGGCAGTAGGATAAAGGTTAAACTCGAATCGTTTTTCCATAGGCACCGAATCGTTTGATATAATCAGACGTTGACAATCGAATAACCCGCTTTGCCCATTGTCCCTACATATAGGGAGTACCCGGAAGGGTAACGGCGTTCAAACTTACAGAGCCATTGGGCAGCGGGATATTCCATAAGCACCGAATCGTTTGATATAATGGATCAACAAAGGGACAAGCCATGCATGAATTGATCGAAGCAATCCTGAAACTCAATGGCATTGACCCAGACCAAAAGGTCCGAACCGCCAACGGAACAAACACCGCTTTCGGAGTATTGGAGAATTGGATCTCTGGAGCGTTGGACGAAATCGTTGAAGATGATTGATTTTCCATAGGCACCGAATCCCATGATATAATGGGTTAATGACAACCTAATAACATACAACGGTTTCGCTTAGCCGCCTTGACAGTATCGGCGTTGTTAACTTGCTGGCAAGTTGCCCGAACCAACGTCGTCAGTCAGGGAACAAAAGTAAGCGGGTCCGGTCCCTCCGTTCAAAGCGATTGAGGACAATCAAGGGCTGCATCCCATTGGTCTCCTGCAATCGTAGCCTCGGATGCTAAGGAGCCGGGTTTACTGCCTTCGCAGGACAACAACCCAAGGCGTCTATCAGGAACAGATAGAAGATAGGGCGGTTGAGTCTGCGGGGGCAAGCTTTTACGAAAACACCGAATCTACTCCCCCTCCAACAGGCCCCCGAACGGTTCGGGGGTCTGTCCATTTTCCATAGCCAGGAATTGCTTGATATAATAAGATGGCTCAGAGGATGCCTCCCAACATGGCGACGGAGTCGAGAACCGTTTGTCTTGGGATGAAAACCGATGCCTGTCTTGGAAATGGGATAAGGGTAGCATCTACTCTGGTAGCAAGGTAAACAGTAGAAGCGGAGGCCAAGCCCGCTGACACTGAACCAAAGCGGCGGGTTCAAATCCCGACCTGAGCCAAAACTTTATTTTCCATCGCCAAAAATCCGGCGATATAATGAAACATGAAACTTACAGAACAACAGTACGCCGCCGCTGAGTTTGACCTCGAAATGTATTGCACCTCTTGCGATGACATCGTTGGCGGCAGAATCGAACCCGACGCCCATCGAGCCCAATGCCCCGTCTGCGATCAAAACACCGGATATGGCATGGAAGAAGCGATGCTGATGGGTTTCCTGCAACTCGTTGCGCCCGATCCCGATGACTAATCCATAACAAAACACCGAACTGATATAATCAGTCATGAGCAATAAACCCCAATGGATCGACCAGTACGGCGAAACCGTCAAGGTTGGCGATACCGTCCGATTCTTTACCCTCTACGGTACTCGCTTCGCCGTCGTTCTTGACATCATAGACAACCCCAAGTCCATCCTGCCCAACCCTTGGGCTATGGATCGTCCTGTATTCTTTGACATCGAACCCCAACAGATCGGACCCGAACAGGTATCTCCCGGCGTTGGCTTCGCTCCCTTGGATCGTATCGAATCGGACCATCTTTGGAACGTAAGCAAAGACGCAGGCAGAGAACGGGACTTAAGCGAGATTGTCAAGTACGAATCTTTAGAGGATGCTTGCGCCCGCCTTGGATTCGATTCTCCATCGAAACAATCCGCATGATATAATGAGACAACAGGAGCAATACCATGATCATCTTCGCAAAAGATACCGACCAACTCGTTACCATCGTCGCCGGTCTGGTTCAGCGGGGCTTGCAGTTTACCGCCAACGAAACGGCAGCCGGTTGGAAGATCGAATTGACCGGCGGCTTTTGATTCTCCATTGACCAGAATCCTGGCGATATAATGAGTCAATGGAGCAAACCAATGACTAAGAACGATCTAAAACTAGCCCGCCGTCTGTCTCGGCAATCCGATCAGCAACGCCGTCAAACGGTTGGGGTTCCAAGGGCCAAATCCTGGGGCGGTAAAGACTCCCCCCGCAAAGACCGGCGATCATCCCGTAAAGAGATTAGTCGCCTTGTTTGATTCTCCATCGAACAAAATCCAACGGATATAATGAGTCAACAAAACAAGGAGCAATCATCATGTCCAAAACCGCAACCCTCTCCCTTCGTCAACTGATCCATTACCGGGGAAAGCTGGCGCAGGAACAATCCGAACATGGCGACGTTTCCGGTATCGGGACATGGAAGCATGATGCCGAACAGGAAACCGGGATCAACGGAACCCATGCCGAAATGATCCGCAAGCTGGATCGACTGATTAAGGACCGCAAGCGTCGAAGCCATGCCCGCCGTCCGTCGTTCGTTATGACGGCGGCTTGATTCTCCATTGAACGGAACCCAACGGATATAATACCCCGGCGAAAACAGAAACCCCCAACGAAAGGAACGGAAAGTATCATGGCGAAAGAAACTACCAAATCATACGTCCTCTGCAAGAGGATTCGGAAAGCAAAGGGCGGACGCTCGCCCGACTTCAATGTTTTCCAGCGAGTCCTCGCCGTCATCCTCGACATTACCGATGGCGAACGTAACGAAATCCTCAAGGCCGAACGGGATGCCTTGGGCGTTACGGCGACAGATGAAGCCCTCAACGTCGAGATGGTTGAGATCGGCGGAACCCCGTCCGATGGCAAGCATCCCGTTACGAGCCGCTACGACGGCTTCGATGGCTACAAGACCGGCGTCATCGAACGTCGCCAGCAGGAACAGGAAACGGAAGCCAAGCGACTGGTCAAGCATAAACTGTCGCCCGATGTCCTCAAGACGCTCGGCGGCATGAGCAAGGAAGCCCTCGCCGCTCTGGTCGAAGCCGCTTCCAAGGAAGCCGCAACGGAAGCCGCCCCCGCTGAAACCGCCTGAGTATCAGGCCCAACCCGCAAGCGTTTTCGCCGCAACGGAAGCCGCCCCCAAACCGGGGGCGGTTTTCCATTGACTAAATCCGCATTGATATAATGAGACAACAAAAGGAACGAACCATGCCCCGCATCCATAGTAACGACATCCGAAAGACCGCTATCGTTCAAGCCCTGATCCGCTCGGTCCACGAACAGACCGGTAGACTCTGCAAAAAGGTAACGAACGTAAGCGAAACGAGAACGTTCTTTGACGGCGACGTCATGGCTTGGAACGGAAACAAATACGATAACCTCGGACGGTTCGGTATCCCCAAGCGAGCTATCTATGCCGATGATGATGGCGTCTATCGCATGAGCGAACCCGATTGATCAATCGTCCAGGTCCAAGTCCAGGTCCAGGTCCAAAAGCACCGATTCTCAAAAGCACCGAGTCCAAAAGCACCGATTCTCAAAAGCACCGAGTCCAAAAGCACCGATTCTCAAAAGCACCGATTCCATAGAGAAACACCGTCCGGATATAATGAGACATGACGACCGGAAAGCCTGCCAAAAAATGGTAGGTTTTTTTCATATCGCCTGTCAGCCGCTCAATGTAATTACGTATTAAGGGTAGAGTCAGGCAATTTCGCCTGTCTTATCAACCTTTTTACGGAAGGATCGGACGATGAATGTTGACCTTGCTATCGCTGCTATCGAGAGTCTTGCTGCCCTTGACGATGACGAGCCGCCCGTTCGCTGCGTAGGGCTGTTTGCTGCCGTTCTCAGCCGCTTGAAAGATGCAGACGATGCAGAACGCAAGCGATTGTTTAACGTCGCTACGGCTAACCTGATCGTCTTCATTAGCGTTGCGGACGTTGCCAAAGCGAACCTGTCCGACGTTGAGCCGTTGACGCTGGCGGGTCTGTTCTGCAAGTCCGTAGCCGATCAACCGGGGAAGCTGGATAACTGGAACCCCATGCAAGAACTGAAGAACTACGCTAGAGAACAAACTTGGTTACAGAACTGGACGGACTGGAAAGACTAAACCAAACGGGAGCCGCCTCGGAAACGGGGCGGTTTTCCATTGACTAAAATCCGGCTGATATAATAGAACATGACAACCGAATAGCCTGATGAGGAACGCTCTCTTGGACTTCCTGACTCCAGCTACAAAGCATGCCCGGCGTTGCCGGGTTGACCGGAAACTGGGAGAACCGGACCCTTGACTGGATAGGGTTAATGTAAAAGGCGAGCGTTCCCCATTGGGCTATTCCATAGCAAAGAATCAGCATGATATAATCATGCATTGGATGACCAATCCTGGATGCTATCGGTATGGATTGACTGTATTCACGCTTTCCATAGACGATAAAATCCTGATATAATGATGCGGCAATTACGCCAAACGGAGCAATAAAATGAGTCCTCTTACCGCCCCCGCAGTTTCTACGATGATGCCTGATTGGCATATCGATACAGTCATTGGCGTTACGCCGATGGAACTGGTCGCCATTCTGATCGGTATCAATCGCCCGACGTTCATCGGGACCGTCGAGGTCTTTGACATGACCGAACCCAAGCGCATGAACAAGACCGGTAACCCCTTTATCGGTTCGCCTGATGGGTTGTTCAAGGTCAGCCGCAAGCAACTGACCGCCAATTTTGCCAGCTATGAAGCCAAGCGGGAACGCCGGGCCGACGCTGGCGAAACCGTCGCCGAGCGTACCCATCGGGGTACTTGGCATACCGCCCTGATCGTCGGCGGCGACGTTACGCCGTTGTCGATTCATAAGGGCGACGTTGTTACCCGTCTGGCCGATGCTGGCGATGCTGGCGTTATTCTGGTCGATGGCAAGGTCAAGGATTGCATCGCCAACCAGCGGGCCGTCCTGGACGCTGACGGCAACAGTCAGCAGATTACTGCCGACCCCCGCCTCTACCTGCGATATGAAATCATTCGGGCAGCAGGCAGCGACCCCCGCCCCGAGCGGCGCATGAAGGCGGAGAGCCGGTACTTTACCGGCAAGGGCGAAGCGGTCCCGACCGATGACGTTACGCCGTATCTGCCCAAGTCCCAGCGGCATGATGGGACCGACGTTCAGCTTACCGGGTTGGAGAACCTGCGGACGCTGGCGATTGACGGCAAGGTTTATGCGGTCTGTCGATGATCGGACGATAGACTGCCCCGAGCGAAACGCTCCAGATCCCCGCCCCGGCGACGTTCGCCGGGCGGGGATTTTTCCATTGAGTAAATCGGCATTGATATAATAGGACAACAAACGGAGCAATCGTTATATGGATTGACTAAAATCCTGGCTGTTGTTGGTTTATGAATAACGTAAATCACGTTTTCCATAGCCAGGATTTTGTTGATATAATAAAACAGCAATTACGCTAAACGGAGCAATAAAAATGGATCGTAAAGAACTGGAAGCAATCAGGCAGATCATGCGAGAGAACTTTGATCGTCTTGACAGACTCCGCAAAGAGGCTTATGAGGCGATGAGCGAAACCAATCGAGTCGTCAACGGGATCGACTACGCTCTTAAGAAAATGGACGAAGCCGAGGAAGCCGAGCAAGCCGAGCAGACCCCCGAACCCGTCGCCGGATAGAACCCCGCAGACGCCCGCTCCACGCCCGCAAACGCCGCTCAGAAATGGGCGGCGTTTTCCATAGACACAAAGCCGACTGATATAATTAGATATGAAACAGCAAACGCCAACCCGTCGCATCATCCGCCGTCCCCGCCCGACCGTCCGTCCCCGTTTTCCATAGCGGCGGGTCGCCCTGATATAATGGGGCAGCAACGGGGAACGACGCCAGGGAAGGGGGGACGCCCCGCCAGGGGGTAGGGGTAAGGCGAAGCAGTACCCTACCCCCCTTCCCGCCTTCTTCACACGGCTTAGGAGTCCCATCCCGTAAACGATCCCTTCCACCCCGCTTTTACCACACGAAAATATTCCTGCGATAAAGTCTTTAACTGGTCGTTTTTCAAATAGCACTTCTTTTTACACCCACATCAATTAAAAAGATTGGAAAATTCGACAAGAAATGGTTGCAGAAAATTTGGACACGACTATAATATGTCAGGACTCAGATAACACCACTTTTTGAAAGGAAGTGACAATGGGTAATCAAGCAAATTCAGCGGCAACGTACGCCCCCACGGCGAGTCATCCGACGTTATCGATCTCTCCGATCAAGGGGAAGACGGCGACGGTCGGATTCAGAATGCACAAAGACGAATTCAGGAAGTTCTGTATTGATGGACTTGCACTTTGTGAAGACGAAGAGGTTGGAACTGACATTTTGGTTACGGCTCATCGGGATGACCAGCGGGTGACGACGATTGGCCGCAAGATCTAAAAGATCTAAAAAACCGGCAGAAACGAATAGTCATTGACTCATTTATCATTTTATGGTAGGATGGTTTTCCTACAGAAAGACCCGAAGTAGGTCTGGAATAGGTTTATGAAGAACATTGTTTTCTCTCCCAACTTGTCTTGTTTGATTTTATCTCCTCATTTACCTAAACGCCTTAACATCAAGAGTCTAACAGACAGTGCTTGGACATCCCCCACCCCATCTCTAGTATGGGCATTCAACGACCCTAAGGTATGGGAAGGCATTGTTTCTTTGTTTGGATTTGATCCTGATGAGGCAGGTTTTGTAGAAGAGGAATTGGGGTTTCGTAAATGGACCATAGGCATTCCATTGTCTTTCGACATGTATGAAAACCATCAATTCTGGGATTAGACAAAATAATTACTGATGAAGAATTTGGTTCCTATCCTCGGATATTATAACCCATGGACCTCATATTACTTTATGAGACATTCGAACAGTGGGAAATCTATGAATAATGACGTATACGAAACTACAAGAGACACCCTCTTCCCCATATGGATGATACACGTATGTCTTACTGAAACATTACACGACGCATGGATAGGTTATGAATAATTTAGCTGTTCAATCCGGACCTTATAGCTCATGGACCTCAAGCCACAGTAAGCTAGATACGAGTTTTTGGTATCAAATACATGCCGATGTATACGAGTGTATAAGGAAAACCCTGTTCTCTACGTGGATGATAAATCTATGTCTTATTGATACAGTAGACAGATATGATTAACTTGGTTAGAAACTGTCCTTGGCAAGTTCCTTTTGTAGCCACGATATGGTATTGGGGAGGCGAGAGAATGGACAGTGCGGATTTACGTAACATGTGGATCGTTCATCAACCTCCTGCTTATTGGTTAAGGTATGGGACCATGATAGCCATAGGAGAGCCGAAGGTGTGACAAACCTATCAACTGACATCAATGGGATCCAACGCTTGGACAAAGAGTTATGGCGAGAATTCGGCAAGAACGATTATGGATTAAGTCAATTCAGAGACGTTGGTGGCAATCATATGATACTAATCAAATATGCATGGCTAACCAAGGATGACTTGAATCTCAATAAGTTTGTAGATGTAGACGTTGAGGTTGAAGTCATGGAAAATAATCCTCAGTGGTAAGATGAAGAACCTGAACGAACATCCAAAGACGATTTTCTATTTAGATAAAGCTATGTGGTTAGAATTCTCTGACAGCGAGATTAATTATCGCCAGATAAACAGTGGTCGCAATAGCTATATGATTCTTACAAGATACGCATGGATGATAAGAGACGACATACTTTCGGTAGTCGGAGAGGGTATTGCGGTTTTCCTTAGAGATGAGCCATTCCAAGAAATGTTTATAGATCCTTCGATATGATTAATCTACACACTACCTTCATCAGTGAGTCTAACCATCCTTATACGGACATCATGCTGCCATTGCCTCATTGGCATGATCGAGGCTTATCTCACGGACTGTTTGATGACATTATGGACGAGTTACTTGACAGAATACCTTGGATGCTAAGTGACTCGATTACAAAATTCGGCAATAGGAATGACTTGAATTAGCCCGTAGGGCTATGGGGTTATGAAGAACCTAACACAAGGATTTCGCTTAAGACGATTCACGATCAAGGGTATCAACTGGAAGCTTCTACGCAGATTATACAGGGAATCTGATATCCGAGACTTTATTACTCAATACGGGGATCGTGTTGGGATCGAGGACTGGGTCATGGACGATGTTGTTTTAAGCTTGTCTCAACTGATGAAGGCGCAGATCATATACGGTGAAGATGGGAGATGGAACCCATAGAGTTTGATTATCGTTTCTTTTGCCGAAAAATTCGTAAGTCTTGATCATTTCATTGGTTTCTGTTAAGATGTACGAAATTACCTGTTCTTTGCGATAGAGGTTCACGATAAATAGTATTGGTCCCATTCCCATCAGCTTTCATCCGTACAACACTACGGAGAACCATATTTATGCGCCTTTGTTCATTCGCCTTAGAGAAGTTTTTGGGATAGAACCCTTTCCCTGTTCATTGAGATCATATCGTCGTATTGTTTTAGACGATCTTAAGAAAGGATGCTTTATGATCAACCTTGCAAACATAGGATATCATCCGACGCTTACGAAGACATGGGATTTGTTTGAATTCAACTTATGCAAAGCGACCATGAGGTTTCTGGGATTAAAGACTGGAGATGGTTTTGAGAATCACTACGCAAGAGAGTTTAGTAACTTCTGCAATTCGTCTCTCAACTGTTTGTTGCCGGATTTCAGCGAACATATAAGGGAGCAGGGTCATGAAGAATCTGTCTAGTACCGTCGTCAATACAGGTGTTCCTTGGACTTGGCAAAATGTGCGCATAAGCTTGCAAGGAAAACATCGGGATGGACAGGATAGGGTCATCGTGAAAAAAATTCGAGAGCTTGAAAGCATCGACAGAATCAGCCGAATAGTCATACCGCCAGAATGAAAAGCATAGAACTCAATCCTGAACCCGACAGAGCAGCAATGTACGATGGCATACCTACCTTATGCTTCAGCTTTGAAGTTCCAGCCGATGGTGATCTGATGGGCAATAGTCTTGTAGAAGAGATAGCGATGAGATTCATATGGGGAGGCGTTAATGTTCTGATGAACCAGGTCGCCATTGATACGGGACGAATGGAAGACGACTATGACTAACTTATCTAATATTTACAACATGGCTCGTCGCTCTATGAAGATAGACCGGACAAGAACCAATCTTACTCGACAGGCTATCTTTTTCCTTTTCAGTTGTTTTGAAGAGATTAGGATTACTTGCAGCACCGGCAATTGTTCAACTTATCTATATGTTCAAAGCGATCCTTTGATGAATATGAATTTGATTATGTTGAGAGGCATACCTTCGGCGGAAGACTAATGAAAAATTTGGCTGGCAAAATATGGCATGGATGGAAATGGGAAGGTAGTTATTACGACATATGGTCCATACTGGAGATCGATTATGGTCACATGGCAAGAAGTCACTTGGACCCTCAGTTTGTGATTAAGTATCAGACAAGCTATTCAAGAATGTGGCAATTCGTTTTCATGCTTGCTGACGATGTCGTCAAACATTGGCTGAGGGTTCGAAAGGATCCGATATGACCAACCTTAGCAGTTTACTCAAGTCTAATTTCATGGTTGAGCACACAGTGTACATGCTCATGCAAGAGCAGTTGGACAGAGATTTGTGGGGAGCATGGGAGAGGGGAGACCTTATAGGTGCTCTTTTGAGATACATGGACATCATGACTGTTGATTTTGAAGCTTCATGGGATTTAGAAATGATGCAGATATGAATCCTATTAGTTTGCCAAATCATAGAGACAAGGCATATGGTCAATGGAACTCCATTGTTGACCATATACGATTGTTATCCTTGGCGTGGAATTTGGGACATTGGTCCCGCTTGTTATTGGGCAATTGTTGAACGAATGAAGATACACAATCGACCGAGAGTAGCAAAAAGAGACATTGACCGCAGTGGGACAGGGGGTTGAATAATGCTTAACTTAGCTGGCAGCACTCATGTAGTCCCTATTCCCACTGTCCCTCTCCCTCATACGTGGAAGCTATTCGAAATAGGCTTGTACAACGTTGCTTCCGATGCTTTTAATCCTATTATAGACAATCACACCAGTATTACCAGCGAATACAACCGCATTCTCAGTGAAAGCATTTACGCCAATGATTAACATAGCATTCAGCGGAAAGTCTGCCATATTCGACCTATGCATATTGCGTAGTAGTTGGATAGATACGAACGTAGGTAGTGGTCTGCGACCGAATGCGGTAAAAGGAAGGATAGATGCTGGCTTAGCTTCTGATATTTTTGCAAAGATGAGAGCAATAGAACCTCGTCCTGTTCCCAGGATTATTTACGGATGGCAGTATGGATAACTTGGTTCATCCATATTCTTTATTTCCGTTTAACCATTTAAAGGGTCATCTGTACGGGTCTACTGTTGAGGCGGGTTTTGTTTTTGCCGAATATCCTGGGATCAGTAGCGACATGGTATTTCCCTTAGAAGCTGAAATTTTCGTTAGCATGAGAGAAATATCTGTACCTTTCTTTACAAGCATGATAGACTTGACTTCAAAATGGGATGGTGAATAGACTAAGTATGCCATGAAATTAATACTGATACAATCCGAAGGTAGGACTTATGTTCCCAGTATGCCGTTGACGGTAAAGCAGACTGGTTCTTTAGCTAGTGCTGTAGATAAAGAGATGCCGTGGCGATCTGATCTTCGCAGTCACATATGGAATCAGTTGACGATCAGAGCTCCTTATATGGTTAGAGATCAAGTTAGGGACGGAATCGTTAATGGGAAAGATATGTTATGATCAATTTGCAAACGGATTATAAGCATCATTACACGTTTCATACTGAAGAGGCCATGGAAGAGGATGTTTTTGATTACTTCGGCCCGGATGTGTCTAACCTTGTTTTCCGTGAGCTTACCCATTTGAGGCACATACATAATTTTGGGGACATCTTTGAATGGGACATGTTTGATAAGTATTGCTTCGAAACCTATGGAGACATAGGAAACAAGGGGCTAAGATTAAGTGAGTCGAATATGGTAGTATGAGAGGAATGCTCGACGGGCTAAAAAACTTTGCTATCATCGTCGTTTATTGGACATGTCTATTGGGCGGTGCGGTGCAGTTGTTTTTCAATTTCTGGATGGGTTTGGCAATGATGCTAATGGCAGTCGTTTATTCCGTTGTTGCCTATAGTATCGGTTTGCACAAGAAAAACGAACTATTACAAGACGATTTATACGCTATCAGACAAAGTCATAAAAACACGACTAAGACCAAGTTTCCATGGAAATGTCCTAGTTGTTTTCAACTGTCTGTTTGGATAAGGTCAAAAAGATACGTTGAAACGGTAAAAATCAATGGCGTTGACGTTCCGATTGAGATACAATCTCTTGAGATTCCGACATGCAAAAACTGCGGTAGAGAATTGATTACGCCAACGGTTGAGAAATCAATTACCAGTGCCGTTCAAATGGCGATGACCAATCATGTAGAATCGGCTGAAGAGTTGGGCATGGAGTGGGTTGATGAAATCCCTTAACATTGGAAGTCCGGAATGGAACATAGCGTTTTCTTATTGGGCCACATATTTTACGGGTCATGAAAGGGGAAACATTCGTGCATCCATTTATGCTCCTTTTTACGATCCCAGGTTTTTAGACAGATCTCCACATGCGCTTGTAGAGGCTTGCAGGGAGACGAGTAAGCTCAGGGTTTTTTGGGGGAGGGCGATTTTTCTCTGGTTTTTTGTCATTTGCCGCCAAAAATAGGGACAGAATAATAAGGGTTGACATCGACCATGGGGTATGATAGATTATAACCCATCTGATATATTGCAACCCAACGGAGAATGACAATGATTACGGAACTGACGCCGAAACAAGAACAACTGCTAGAAGATACCAAGAAGAAGTGGTACAAGATAGGCGTATCAACGGATACCGCAGATCGCCCTTTGGCCGAAGAGGCAATGGCTGAATTCTATCAGGTTATGGAACAGCCCAAAGCACCCGAATTCGTCTGGTGTGACTCTCCTCTCTCCTGTCTCAAAGAAATCAACACGATTCTCTGGAAGAAAGAACACGGAGACAAGCCGATTCCTGAAGCGGAACTAACGAAATATCATCAAGTATTTTCTTGGGGTCAATTCGATGCATATTGGGTCAGCTTCTATCTATTCTGCCTTGAGATTGGATGCAAGTTTGAGAAGGAGCATATCGAACGATTACAGATTTGGCAGAAGTTGGTTCGGGCTTGTGCTTGGACTTGGGCCTTTGATACGCATTGCTTCATTTCCGAACGTCCTCTCAAGATTTGGTGCAACGAAGAGCTTGATTTACATCATGACGGCGGTCCTTCCATGGTTTTCAGGGATGGATATGGCGTCTTTGCGTTGAATGGGGTAAGAGTACCCGATTGGCTTGCGGAGACCCCTGAGGGAGAAATCGATCCGAAATTGATCGCTCGCATCTCAAATGCTGAACTTCGTCGAGAATTTGTTCGCAAAGTGGGGGTAGAACGGATATACCATAAGCTTGGCGGGGAGACGCTGGACGAACAGGACGGCTACAAGCTGGTTCTTTTGGACATCGGACAAAATACCGATGATGTCGATGATGAAGATAGAGACGAAGATGGAGACGAAGATGGAGACGAACGAGTCGGCAATCCTCGTCCCTACCTATTTATGGAGAACCCTTCGATTCAGACATGGCACATGGAAGGGGTTCCTCCGGATACCAAGACAGTAGCGGAAGCTTTGGCTTTCCGCAATGGAACGAATGACAAACCGGAAGTCCTAACCTAAAAGGAGAACTCAGGATATGAATACTATCAAGAAGTTTGGACAACAGGGAGATGTACTCATCAAGGCTTGCGATCCGTCGAAGTTTCAAGGCAAGCCTATCGTCGGTCATGTATTGGCTGAAGGCGAACTAACGGGTCATGCCCACAGGGCAACCGGCGACGGCGTTGCTGTCTTGGAAGCTCCGAATGGAACTCGATTCCTTTCGGCTCCCAACGGCGCAGAGATTTCTCACGAAGAGCATGGCAAGGTTGCCGTCGCTCCCGGTGCATACGAAATCGGCATCGTTCAGGAATACGACCACTTCGCTGAAGAAGCGAGAGCGGTTCAGGACTAAGGCTTAGAACCTCCTTCGCAAGAGCCTCTCGCCGGGCTATCGGTGCTGCCCGGCGAGTAGGCTTTTGTATCGCAATAGCTCATATATTAGCGATAACAAGCCATATCCTGGCATAATCGCTAATATATGATCCTTTGCCGAAATTTGGCGAAAAACGGAGGCTTAATCTCGCTCTGGCCTAAAAATAGGGCTGAGGGGTTAATCCCTTGGCCCTTTTTTTATACAAGGAATACGGGCATAATCATCGAACAGATAGATAAGCCAATTTATCTGGAGATGAGACATGAGACAGATTACGACCAAAGGTTTTAAGAAAAACGCCATGCCGGTCCCCCAAGCACCGGACGAACTGAAGAGCCGAATGCCGGGGGCAGGGTTACATCGAGTTGACTTCGATCCCAAGGAACGAGGTCAAATAGGTCCCGATCTTCAGGACACCCACAGGCAATCCAAAACCCCCAAGACCGAAATAAGAAAGATCATTGGTAGGGATATTAACCTACCTTTGTGGGGCATACTGGAACAGAATTCTGATACACGAAAAATCATCGATATCGGAGACGGCAATTCGTACTACTTTGTTTCTCATGCCAATCCCAAATACGGCAAACCTAGAAAAGATGGCTCAAAGAAAGACTATCCAGGCTACGTTGCCCTAATGAACATAGACAACGGAACGATTGATGTCTTTACCTATGAACGTGGCGAAGAAACAGAAATAACAAAAGCCGTCAAGGCTGCGGATGAAAAATACCTTCGACCTGGCATCTTGGAGAAGATGAATCAAGGTATTGATCAGTTGAACGAAAGAATGATAGAGTGGTCCGAGGATAATCTAAATATAACCAACCTTCCCCTGATCATAGGAAGAGCAAAAAAATCAATAGATAGCAGGCTAGCAGAACTCTCTGGGCAACAGGGTGCTTTTGAAAGACGGCATGAGGGAGAGGGCCTGCATGAAGACTTTGATTCTGTAGTTCAAGATTTCGACAATTTCCTAAGAGAAATCGTTACGACTGGCACTAGACCCGATACGGGGGAGTCCGTTCCAAAGGAAGATATATTTGACTCAATTATCTATCTGTATTATCAAAACCCAGAGAGCTTGGAATCGGATATTACAAGCGGGACTCTCCAGATCGCACCTGAAGTTCAAGCTGAACTGCAACCCCAATTAATAGAAGTTGCTAATCTAATTAGATCGAAATGGGACCAGTCAAGGTCTGGCGTTGAGTATGACAGAAACTATAGACAACAAAGAGAGGACTCTCCCGAAGAGTTCGACCAGCCAGATGTTACTATGCCGACAACGCCTATCGAAAGCGTAACACTAGGGGATATTTTAGGTATAAGGAGACCGGCTAAAACTGAACTGTTCTCTCATCCAGGCTCTTATGAACAACAGGGTCATGAAGTTAGCACAGAATTGGGTATTGATCAAGATACACTACAGAAGACAAGGGATGCAATCGACGGCTTGCATCAGGCAATAGTTGGGAGAAGCGAATCTGGTCAAACCCTGTCTCTGGATAGCATCCGGAAGGATCCTGGATTTGTAGCAAGCCTAACAGAGTTCAAGAACAGTGCCAAGACTATTGTGGCTAGATATTTGGCAAACATCATAAAGCAAGATGGAACGTTTGATCGCAGAATGTTTGGCAAAGGCGGTGCTGCTAACTTAATAGTTATTGGCGATATGCAAAGAGCCTATATGGCATTGGATAATGTTCTGCCTCAGTTGAGAGCCCAACCCACAGACCCGGCAGTGGCCCCAACAATGCAAATCCCTTCGCCAGGAGTCAAGACAGAAGACGAAGGTGGAGGGGCTGGAGTCGGAGCAGTTGTCTAATTGGTTTCATGTTGCCCAACAGCTTCATATGCCATTCATGCAAGAACAGCATGAAATAGATGAGTCCATACCCCACGTTCCTGCCGAACAAGTCTTAGAAGATTACATGATTGAGGATCCTCATGGGATCCGATATGTCTTGGAAAAGTCAGGTATTGAATGGGAAGAGGTCGGAGACTTCCCCAGCGCCAACCCTATTGTCGTATTCGACAATGGAGAACTTCATGTTGTCGTCGATGGGTCTGTGCTAAACGCTACTGAGTGGATAGACGGGTTAACGGACTACGACTTGCTAGACTACGTGAACCCCATAGACGAAGGAACCTACTGGGACGGAGTAGCCCATGGAAGCAAAGTGTATCATGGAACGTATGAAGATCGTGTTGAAGACATCATGAGAGACGGGCTGGAAGCCAGGTGCGAGACCAGGGGGATCAGCAACAGGCATACTGGATGTGGGGTTTTTACTTCCGCCAACACTGATACCGTCTATTCTCATTATGACCAAGTAATAGAGATCGACTTAGGAAGGATGAAGCAGGACGGGTACATGCCAGAGGTGTCGGACGAAGAGCCATTTGAAGAGAAGTACATGAAAGAGTCTTTAGCTAACAGGATAGGTTTAGAAGATTATTACTATGAGGTTGATTCTAGCGACGGATTGGATCCTGACACGGTTATCTTTTTCGATGATATTCCTGCCAAATATTTGACGATCATATAGATATGAACGACTTGCAGGAATACTTCGAAAACAACGAACACGGAGATATGATTTACAAATGGACCCATTCGTTCGAAGTCTACGAACGCCATCTTAGCAGATTCCGTGGAACTGATGTGGGCATCTTGGAGATTGGGGTAGCAGAAGGCGGATCCCTAAAGATGTGGGCAGACTATTTCGGATCCGACGCCAAGGTATATGGGATAGACATTAAGCCTGAATGCAAACAAGCTGATAACAAACAGATCAAAGTTTTCATTGGCAGTCAAACAGACAAGTATTTCCTATATGACGTTGCCTCTCATATCCCTAAGATAGACATTGTGATAGACGACGGTGGTCATCATATGGATCAGATGCGTTGTTCTTTTGAAGTTTTCTATCCTCTTATTTCCCCAGATGGAGTATACGTTTGCGAAGACACGTTTCTATGTTATCACGAAGGTCATGGGGGAGGATATCTTTCCGAGAATAGTTTTATCGAATACTCGAAGAACTTCATAGATTACTTGCATAAATGGAAATACAAATGGGATCCTGAAAAGGTTGGCACTGTTTATCCCATTGAGTTCAGGGATCAAACATGGTCTGTACACTTCTATCCCAACATTATGTTAGTGGAGAAACGAGCAATGTCTATGCCCGTTTCTAAGAAAAAAGGTGACATGAGGACAGAGTGTCCGGACAGTTGGTCTATAGAAACAATGGATGGGTTAAGGCGTCCTTATAGCTGAAAAATAGTCATTTTCTACGACAACAAGCCTATTGACATGGGGTTGCAAATCCTGTAGAATGGGCATCATGTTTGAAAAGTTCGACAAAATCGTTACGACGCTGATCGTTCTGATCGCCGCCTTTTTGGTATTCAAGTTTCTCAAGTCCGTCATTCTCCTCGTTATTGCTCTTGCCATTCTTGCCGCATCATTGCTTGGCATTTGGCTTAAGTTCAATGGCAATGACGAACCTGACTCTTGACATATCGTTGCGATCATGTAGGATCTATTAGCAACCTCACGACATACAAAGGAACAGCATAATGGGTGGATCAAACGAAAAACCAATTCTTCCGGCTTCTAATCGGTTTAGCTTAATTGAATACGCCTTAGATACTTAAGCCCAGTGCCTCCGTGCCTGGGTTTGTCGGTCTACGTATTGACCGATGGAGATGCTGCAACAATGAGGAATGGGAGTTTTCTCATTTGAAGTAAGTGGACCCAAGATGAGGTTATCTTGGGAGACTCAGGTTTTTTTCTAAGTTCAAAAGGAATAGCAGCATGAGCGCAGCATTAAAAATCGCAAGCTTTGAGAAAGATGGGGAAGACTGTATCGTTGTTGCCGCTCAAACCGAAGACCGTTTCCAACACCATGGATTCGGAACCTTCATGTGCGATGTTGAGAAGGATGAAGTAGAGATAACGCCGGAAGCGTTGGGACTTCTACTTCAACAGCCTGAACGAAGTGGCTTGCAAGGACTGGAGTTCTGGGCTGATTTTAGGATAGCTTGGGGAGCCCCTTCTCCACAACTTATTATTCCATGCGAAGACATCAATGTTCCCGAAGAAGCCAAAGAGTGGATACGGAAACGGTTCAAAGTCGTCGCCATGGAAGAAAAACTTTCTCCATAGCCCGAAAACCCCCTGATATAATGAAATAAGAAATGTTTGACATTTGCCATGTTTTATGGTAAGATGTTATTAGCAATAGGGTTATGTACTTAAATTTTGGAGATGTATTATGTCATCTGAGGTTTTTTCTGTTGACCCCAAGGGTTTGGCTCAGATCTTTGCCGATAAGGGCAAGGAGTTCATCCTGTACGAGCTTTGGCAGAACATTCGGGATGAGGATGTAACTGAGGCTAATGTTTATATAACGAAGATTCCAGGGCGTCCAGCGGCCATTATAGAGGCTGTTGATAACAGTCCTGAAGGGTTTCGTCGTATATCCGATGCATGGACCCTTTTCGCCCCTTCCTACAAGAAGGGTGATGCCACAAAGGCCGGTCGATTCAATCTTGGGGAGAAGCTGGTCATTGCTTCGGCTATTGCTTTCGGAGAATCTACTACCATTGAAACCACCAAGGGAACGGTTGTCTTCGACAAAGACGGTCGCCATCAATCCAGAACCAAACGATTGGTTGGAACGAAAGTTACCACTACGATTAGAATGAATCAGGAAGAGTTTGAACAGGTATGCGAAGCTGCCCATCGTTTGATCATTCCTGACCATATTAAATTCAAGTTCAATGGAGAAGTTATCCCGACTCGTTCTCCTGTCGCCGTTTTTGAAGAAACGTTGCCCACAGAAGTCGCTGACGACGAAGGCAATCTTCGCAAGACTATGCGAAAGACCGAGATCAAGGTCTACGAAGTTGTCGGAGACGAGAAGGCAACGATCTACGAGTTGGGAATTCCAATCGTTGAGACCGGCGACAAGTTTCATGTTGATATCGGGCAAAAGGTTCCGCTCAACATGAACAGAGACAACGTAACGCCTGCCTATCTCAGGGCGGTTCGGACGTTTGTTTACAACCATACTCATGATCTGGTTGTTGGCGAAGAAGAGAACACCGAAAAATGGGTTCAAGAGGCAACGGAAGACGATAGATGCTCGAAAGAAGCTGTTGTTCATATGAAGGATGAAAGGTTTGGAAAGGACGCTGTTGCCTTTGATCCTTCTGATCCGGAAGCGAATAACCGGTGTATGGGGGCTGGAAGAACGGTAATTTTCGGCGGAAGCATGTCGTCCGGACAATGGAATAACGTGCGTCAAAGCGGTTCTGCCCCTCCTGCCGGAAAGGTTTCTCCGACCCCCCAACCTTATCACGAAGACGGGAAACCGTTAAATTTGATCCCGGAAGACAAGTGGACGGATGGGATGCATCGGGTTGTCAAATTTGCCCAAACGATGGCATTGAAAACGATGGATATTGGTATTGCGGTCGATATCACAAGCGACATTACGTGGGGATTTAGAGGAACCTTTGGCCCAGGTGGACCCTTGGTTATCAATAAGGCCAAGGTTGGGAAAAGGTTCTTCGATGAATTTCCTGCCAATATTGACATGGTGGTTGATTTTCTTGTCCATGAATTCGGACATCAATACGCAAGCAACCATTTATCTGAGACTTACTACGACGCTCTGACTATGCTTGCTGGGAAGTTTGCCAAGACCATGCTTTTTGAGGGGGACAATATCATGGTAGAGATTGGAGCCGAAAACCCGTACAGCTTGGGTTTGGCTTAACAAAATTGAGATCTCCTGCTAACGAAAACCCGCCCTAACAGAGCGGGTTTTTCTATTTGTCAACCAAGGAGGCTTTCGGTTGACAAAAATCATTATATCATGAATAAAACACTTAACAAGTAGGATACAGGACTATCCCGTTGTTTTGTCGAAGCGTTATATAGTCATTATTTAGCGTTTTACGGACAAACGGGAGATTCCAATGAGCGGTAGCGGCAGTGCGGCACCAGACGACAACAGTAGTTCCAGTACGAGTTCACCTTCGTCATCAAGTACGACGCCCACATCGTCATCAAGTACGACGCCCACGACGTCATCATCGTCGTCGTCGGCAGATATTGGGAGCGGGAGCGGCGCTGATGACAACTCTTCTGCGTCCACCGAAAGCTCATCGTCGTCCACAACGGAAACATCGTCTACGTCTTCGACGTCTTCATCATCTACGTCTTCATCATCTACGTCTTCATCATCTACGTCTTCATCATCTTCGTCATCTACGTCTTCGTCATCAACATCATCGTCATCATCTAGCTCTAGCTCATCTTCTGGAGGAGCCACTGTTACTGTTGTAAACAATGGTGCTGTATTCGGAAACGTAGATGTAGCCACTGTTCAAAACTCTGATGGCAGCCATTCTTTAGGAATTGCCTATGCCGGTTCAGACTTTACGGCGACAAGCGAAAAGATAACAGTTAGCGGGATGCCCATAAGTTTAGCCAAAGGTCCTAGCGGATTATTCGCTCCTATGGTTGTTTCTTTGACCGGGACTTCGTCTACAGATGTTTCTCTTTACCTGCAAGGTAACGAAATGAGACTGCGAATAACCAGTGGCCTTTTTGCCCTGAGTGTTGCTAGTACGGCTTCGTTAACTGCAACTGACAGTTTTCTATGGAAAGGCTTCCCAATTGCCTTGAGTTCTGAAAACGCAATGCTTGTAAAGGAAGCCACATCTGGCACTGTCCAAGAATCGGCAGCCTCAAACATAGGTGGCGTCCCTGTTCTGCTCCGTCGCATAGCGGGGAACTGGTATTTGGCAGTATCTACGGAAACGGGCTAATGAATTGGTTTGCAAAGATAGCAGTTCAGGGAGAGTGGTGGATACAAGATAGTGTCGCTATTTTTGCGGACGGAGATATTGGGGACACAAATCATGAGGGAGAGGCCATATTCAACGCTCGGAACTCTATCATGTCCAGTTCCGGCATTGATATCAACCAATACGATGATGAACCATATGACGAATTGTGGGAACAGTGGAAGCAGGCAGCGGTTCAAGAGCATCTCTCTGAGAAGGGGATTCCCGAAGATCAGTGGGAAAATCACGACGAAGAGGATGTTCTCATGGAAGTTTTGCGAGAACTTCAAGTAAGCGATGAAGAATACCAAATGGCAGAAGGCATGGGAGATGTGCGTCTGTATGCTATGAAAGCGTGGGGATGGAAGAGGGTTCAAGGAAGCAATGTTGAAACATGGAGTCTTACATCAGGAGATATTAATAGCATTGGGCATGGCCTGTGGGATGCTTACCAAGAAGAGGCTGAACAAACCAAGTTCTCGATATACGTTATGTCTAATGACCAGTGGTTTGACGATGTTCCTTGGGCCGTATTGAGTGATGGCAACCCCATGGCTATGAGGGAGTACAGAAGGATGTCTGGCGTTGACCCCAATGCGGTGGCGTTTAGATGAATTGGTTCAAAGTAGCAAAGAACAAGACAGACTTTGACTTCGGAGACGAAAAGCGTTCTCTTTGGCGAAATTTTGTCAAGATGGAACAAGACTCTAGTAACATCAACTTCGACCTGGAAAATGATGACAGCGTAGGAAACATACGCAACATATCTATTGACAACGGTCCTAAGCAAGATCATATCGATACATTAGTTGTTATGGCTGAAATGTGGTCGGCGGGTGGCGATTGGGAATGTCCTGTACGCTATTTCAAATGCCAAGTCAAAGAGAATGGGCGTCCAGATCGAAAGTTTATATATATTCCCAACAGACGAGAAGGCAATGTGAATCTCGTAAAGACAGACGATGGCGAAGGATATGCGGCCAAACACTCAGAAGGTAATAATGACTGCGGGGAGTTCAAAGATAAACAGCTATGGGATGCTCTGAAGAGACATATACCCAAACGAATGAAGGAACACCACGCTGCGTACCAAGATGGATATGACAAAAACCCTGACAAGGAGTTTCTTATGTACAACGATCTTACAGCCCCATTCGCAAATGACCTGAAAGAGGAATGGAAACATGACTAAAATAGCCCAGATAACTGATCCAAATGCTCAGCCAGTCCCGGATCAACCTCCAGTTCCGGTTCCGGCTCCGGCCCCTGAGCCTCAACTTCCGGTCCCAGAAGTCCCCGAAACCCCTGAGACTCAACCCCCAGTTGAACAGAGTAGCGATGTCAAACTAGTTACCGGGCTAAGCCCAGGCAGCAACAGTGCTTTATGGTTGGCTGTTTTGCCAGTTACCGGCTCTCCTGATCCGGCGGCAAAAAGGTTGGTTGCAGAAATATCTCGTAAGTTGCGAAGACTTAATGGGTATTATGTGTTCAATAGTTACAATTGGAAGGAAAGAACTGGATACCCCATTCCTACCAAAATGGCGATCACCAAGAAAATTACCTCAGACAATTTGGAAGAAACAAGACAAGAACTCATATCTCTTGGCATAACTGTTGATTTTGCGGGTCTTGATCAAATAGAAGGGATAATCAAAGAACCAACCCTTGAAGATCCTGACGAAGAAAAGAATCTGTTTGATAGAATCTCAAATAAAGTACAATGGGGAGCAGAAGCAGCAAAAAGAGAAAACAACTCAGGAGCCCTTGCAGACAATGTGGTCGGAATCATCGGAGAGTTAGCTGATTCAGTTGATGAAACAAGTAAGTCCGAAATAATCAAACAATACTTTGACTTCAAGAAAGGGTTTTATAAGTATAGCCTAAACAATCAACTGCTTATTCTTTTCCAAACCTTCCATCGTCCCGAAGGTCCAGCGATATATGTTGGCGGAGAAACCCGGTGGAAGAAAAAGGGTTATCAAATCAAACCTGAAGCAAGAGTCGAGGGGCGAGATATAGACATATTCGGTAGGAATGAACATGTTTCCGAACTTAAACCAATTGCCGTCCAGTATGTTTTGAAATTTATTTCACAATGGGATCCATCAACTCGAATAAACAAAAAGCTCATTACAGAGGTTCAGAAAGCAGCGAAAACAGAACTTCGTTACGCTGATCAAAAAGCACACATCGTATCTCTCCTTTGGAGCAAAATCAGGGGCGGAACTATTGCAGACGTAATCAATACGCTCCAAGAAGCAAAGTCAAAGGGAGAGGGAAGCAAGGTCAGCGGAAGGGTTTCTTATCCCCTCGTCCAAGTTTGGGATGTCGCCGACGTAGAACCTAATCCTAATGCTAAAAATGTTGTTCCCATTCCAGAGGTAATATCCAGTGATGAACAGTGGACCGCCAAAGCAAATGAACAATGGACAGAGAAAGATTCAGAAGATTGGATCAAAGTCGTAAGCTCATATATAAACAAGGATACTGATTATAATCTGGATTTTTCAGAAACAGAAGGCGGAGAACATGGAAGCGCTTCTAAAAACATGTTTTCTTCAGGCCCTATTCGAATTCATGTTGATCCTAGACATGGTCCGGTTGAGAACATCAGAACCCTTGTTCATGAGTTGGCTCATGCTAAGTTCCATTTTGGGGAAGACGGAGGAGAGATAGACAAGAAGGGTCGAGAGGTTCAAGCAGATGGTACGGCTTATGTGGTACTAAAAACGTTAGGATTTCCTGTTGAAACAGATGCTTCTTTCGACCGTTATTTAGCATTCCACGGATCGACGGCAGAGGATATTAAACAAAACTCCGCCACAATCGAAAAGATGACTAACGAAATACTACTTGGACTTATGCAACACATATTCCTCAAGGACAGAAAAGACAAGAAGGCATCAGTTCTTTACAACTGGTTTAAACAAGCTATGGCGGTCGATTACACCTACGAACTCATTATTGAAGAATGAACAATGAATAAATCCAAACTGCAAACATGGCCAAAGGATTGGGATCTTCATGTTATCAAAACATGCGATCTCTATTTCGATTACAGTATAGAAGTTCCCCCAGTTGAATATACGGGAAGCAATATTAGTTTTTGTTATCTCAATGGACACACAAATAAAGATGCCAGAGAATTGGTGGTCATGGAAGATGTTGATTTATGCTCTTATTTTCAGATGGGTCAAAACGAATATGGGGTGACGTTTAACTATATTGATGGTTATGTCGTTGGTAGTGTGTTCAAAATCATTCAACCCATCATAGATATAGATATAGATAATATTGAGCAGAATGACGAATATTCGCTTATTTTCCTTGGATCCTCGCTGTACCAAGGGGAAATTATCGAAGAACTAATTGAAGACAGCGCATTTCAATGTGCAAAACAGGTAGAGGGTATTATACGTCGAGACTATTGGAAACGAGATGATAATGGAGACGACGAAATACCAGACCCTGCTTTGGATCCTAATTTGTGTCTTGTCGCATAATCTTGCTTCGCTTCGCTCGCAAGAATCGAACGTCTTCGACGCTCGATAATTAGAAACTGCACATACCTTTTCGGTGGTTGAAGAACAGACTTAGAATTACCCGGCTTCCTATGCGTATTGTCATATACCCACTGCGCCCTCATACTTTACTGCGCCCCCCAATGCCCATTGCGCAGACTTTGGGCTATATCTGGGCGACTTCTCCGTCATAATCGGACGAATTATCGTACAGACTTGGGTTTGATTTTACGGTTAGTTATCCCAAGACATCTGCCACCGCACCAACATTCGATAACTGGAATGCTTTACTCAGCCAGATAAGCGTTGTCTTTCAGTAAGCCGCTCGTACACTCTGAGTTAGTCTTAGCCAGACAGGCTTTTATTGTTTACGTCATTATTCGGATATCTTTTCAGATCTTTACCGCCGACCCTTCGGGTTGTCCGCAACCTGTGTAGACAGTGCCAATCCAGGATCAGTTGACGACTCATTATCCCATTGCAACCGGGAAGAGCATTCAGTAGCGTCTTTGGTAAGGCAGGACCTTTGTTACCCAAAGTTTCAGAGACTGCCATTCAGCATAAATTGTAGCTGTTTGGACGGCCAAGAGGGCTGGACGGACAACATGGCAACGTACTCAGGAGGGATATGGAGCCGTTGTTAGGGTCGTTGACTTTCTCAGTCGAGAGAGATGATACCTGTTGTCCAGCCACTTTTCAAGATAGGTCAGTAAATTCAGTAGCATCGGGTTCATCCGGGACCTCGTCTTCGCAGATCGGTCCTGCTTTATCATCGGCTATACGGTCCAACCATCTCCACCGTCTATGGAGAGCATTGTAGTCAGACCAGAGATCGCTTGTATCGTTAGCGACTCTTCCAACGACGATATCTGTATCGCTGTCAAGAAGTTTATTATATGAAGGGCATCTGGCCATATCAAGCGATCCTTATAGCATGAGGTACGATATCGGTTATCTTTTCGGCAGAGGGATACCAACCAGATGGCATATCATCATATTGATTAAGGAGATACCATTGAAATTCGGTGTACCAATTTTCTCTTTGAGATTTTTTAGCATGAGAAAGTTTATCTGGTGCAACTCCAGATAGCTTGGTTGCATGTTCTTCGGCTTCTTGTTTTACTTCGTCGGATTCTTTTCTATTCGCAGACAAAGGACCCCAATGAAGAAGCTTCCGGTTAGAAGATATAACCCAAGGATCGATGTTTTGTTTAATCAGGGCGACATATTGATTGCTAAACTTCACGGCATTAGAATCATAACCTTCGTTCCATAGGGTTTCTTCATCGAGTTTTCCATTGATAATGTCTTCGGTAATAGAGATCAGGTCTTCTGAATAAAAGGCAGCCTTTACCAATAGGTCAACATCTTTAACCCTGAAGCTTTTCTTCTTAAGGTTATCAACGTAAGAACCCCAAGCGTAGACAGACCTAACGCCGGGCATCTTTTTCAGTTCTTTGGCCAGAACATGAAGGTGGGGCTCGATGTCCTTAATTCGAGGCATACATTGATCATACCATGTTTGCGTCATTGTATTTAAGTGTTCGTAATGTAGGTAAAATATCCTGCAAATAAGGAGAAGTAGCATGAGCGTTTGCTGTAGCTCCCCTGAAGAGGGGATAGGATGTTTGCCGAAGCATTTAGAAGTCATCGCCCATAGCATGCCGACTATTGCGAAAATGCTAGGGACGACAGTTGATAGGGTGTTAGCGTTAGACGCTTGGTCTACTGTTAGTAGGTATCAATATCATCGTCATTCAGAATTATCTGATCCATGTATCGAGTCGAGAGGAATTCCTGGAGCACCTTTTCTTCGAGACTCAAGGATGCACGACCGACCTAATCAATATCCAGGAGAGGGTCTTAGTTGTTATCAGGTTCGAGGCGGAGATATCAAGTATGTTGTTATCTATTTTTTCGTAGGTAGCTCTGGGTATCATAGGGTTTTCGTCGAGAAGGGTAATCTATTCAGGCTCAAAAGACACGCATTAAGACAGAACAAGAAAAGATCCATGTCCACGCTCTGCCCCATACTCTGCGAAGAGGTAGTGACAAGCGTCATAAGAAATACCATCACCTTGATGGAAAACCGGTCTAAGTACAAAAAGTACGCAAAGCATCTCAAGAAGGGGGTTTTGTTTACAGGTCCTCCCGGCAATGGCAAGACGTTGATGTGTCAGTACATTCAGGGGAAAGCGGATATGTTTGGCTTGTCGTCGAAGATCGTAAAAATCGGCGAGATAGAAAAGCATTTTAATGATGGCAAGGATGTTCAGGAAATCTTCGACTCAAGCGACGTAATATTCGTAGACGACATTGAGCTAACGCATCTGGACAGGTCCCAAGGTAAAGGTAGCTTAGCGTGTGCTATCTTGAGTGCCTTGGATGGACTGGATAAAAGCCGATCAATGCTGAGGGTTTTTACGACCAATGAGGACGTAAAGTCTATTGACAAAGCGTTTAGTCGTCCTGGTCGTATCGACTGCATATTCAATTTCGATCCTCCTGATGGTTCGTTGAGGTATCGTCTGGTTACAGAGTGGTGGCATGAAGAAATCGTGTCGTATCTTATGAACAAGAAGGTGAACGAATGTCAGAGAGGCGTTGACTACATCGTCGAATTTTCAGAAGGCTTTTCATTTGCCGAACTTGACAGTATACAATCGCTCATGATATGTAACAAGATATGTTCAGGCGAAGAGGAAAATGGATGGGATCTTATGTCGGCTCTCGATGAATATAAGGTTTTGAGAGAATCGGCTAAGAATGGACATAGAAAAGTGACGGTAGGCTTTGCGACAGAAGCAGCAGGATGATGGAATTCTGGCTATGGTTTGGAACGGTTCTGAATCTTGTAGGACTATACTACAATTGTAAGAAGCATATATGGTGTTGGCCGATATGGTTCTTCGCCTCAGGCATCATGGCAATATGTTTCGTCATTGGATCCAGGTGGCCAGAGGCAACATTGTTTTTCGCCTATGTAGTATTCAACTGTTACGGCTGGTGGGAATGGAGTAAAAGTGAGCGCAATAAAACTCAGACCGAACAATGAAGACGTTGAAACTTATCGTCCAAATGATATGAGTTGGGAGATGTTGGGCTATCTTCATCAGGAGCTTGGGGTCTGCTACGAAGTTAAAAGCTATGTTGAGGAAGATTGTTCAAAGCCTTCGGCATTGGCTGAGTTGAACGAATGGCAGGCAAAGTTGGTTGTTAAGAAGATTGATGGCTTCGGATTTGACAGATGTCGCAAGCTGCATGAAAGACTGGAAAAAGAAGGGAAAATGAAGGCAGAACTAAAGGTTTTCTGGTTATGGGTATTGGAGTGGGGCAAGTGGCTGGAAAAATCTGGTGGATATATTCGAGACTAGGGTTGACAGATTAAAGAAGGATTTTATAATGGTCGATGTAATTAAGTGTGTAGATATGGCAGGCCAGTTCCCAAGGCCGAGAGGATCAGACAAGACGATCCATATAGCCATGAGCATCAAATCGGATATGGGAATATTATTTGATGTCGCAGGCGAGATTCCTGCCGAAACACACGAATTCGCTCGGGTTCGCTTGACACGAACAAGGACCGGCAAGTTCACCGAGCAATTTGGCGATGTAGCTCAGTCTGGACAGAGCATTCCCTTCATACGGGAGGGGCCGCAGGTTCAAATCCTGCCATCGCTACTTGAAAACTTAACGGGAGGCTAGGTCTTGGTGATCTGGGTGGTTTCATACGCCATCAATCTGAGTTCGATCCTCAGTCCGTTATTGATCAGCTTCGTAAAAACGAAGCGAATGAAACTGAGAGTCCTGCTGACGCCTAAAAAAGGTGCAGAGGCGATTAAAGCGGTTTGACTCGTATATCCGATAGGATAAAAACGAGCCGCCCACAGCGGAGGTCCCGCCTACAAAGATCGGCAGGGGCAACTCAGACCCGCCTGGGAGATTTATAAAACCTCCGCTGCAAAAATAATTGTTGCAGCCGCAATTTAGGGGGTTGCAATATAAAGAAGGTAAGGTATAATGCCTTGCTGAAATAGATAGTCGTCGCAAAGTAGTGACGGAATGGAAAAGAACAATGCGTCTCGCAAATCAACATCCAGTCCATGGCGAACCCGAACAGCCGGGTCACGGTCATACTGCCCCCGCAGGGGGACAAGGAACCGTGGCCCAGGTAAATCGGGCTTTCTCTTTTGCGCTGGAAAGTGGGGAACTACTTCTTCAGACATTAAAAAACTCAGTTTCTTTGACAAGTGAAGAGCATTATTTGTCTACGGCGTGACGCCGTAGCACTTTTCTCTTGTCGTCTCCAAAGTAAATTCAAGCAAACCCCAATGTCGCATCGCAAGCGTTTCATTCGATCATCGTTCAGATCTGCTGTATTCAGCAGGGATGGTAATCAATGCGCCGCTTGCGGTGCGGCAGAGGGGACCTTGGATGCTCATCATATCATCGATAGGAATGAACTTCCTAACGGCGGATATGTTAAAGAAAACGGCATTTCTCTTTGTCCCGATTGCCATGAAAAGGCTGAGACCTTTCATTCAAGCGGCAAAAGATATTGGACTCATGGGTTTCATCCAAAAGATCTCTTTGAGATCATTGGGTCCTCTCCCTTAGAGGCAGCTTGGGCAAGCGCTCGCTTAACATAAAGTGATAGCTGGTCGGGTATCATGTTTAAATGGCTGATAGGCTGTTCATGGTTGAAGCTACGATACTCATACCTGTCTTGGCAAAAGACGGCCAAGACGCTGAGGAAGAGGCTGCTACAGCTATTTCAGAAGAGCTTCATAACGCAGACTATTTCCCACAAGAAATTCCCAACGCTAAGACGTTAAGGGAATTCGGAACGGTAATGGAAAAAGCCATTCCATGGGGGAGTTCTGATGACAAAACATGCAGTGAAGTATTGATGGAATGGGATGAGTTCATAGAAGAGCAACAAGATCTTGAAAGTGAATAGATGTCCCCTTCGTCTAGTCTGGCCCAGGACGACGCCCTTTCACGGCGTAAACACCGGTTCAAATCCGGTAGGGGATACTTTGGAATCTTATGGCGGAGCCAAAATCCGTATCCGACGTGCAAACGCATTGATTACCGTACGGACTGTCGGAATTTCGCATTAGGCTTGAGCAGTACTTGAACCGGAAAATTGAGTACGCAGGTTTGAATCCTGCTAAGATTCCTTAAGCGGCAGTCGTATAGTGGTATTATGTCTGGCTTCCAACCAGAGGACTGGGGTTCGATTCCCCACTGCCGCATTTGAAAAGGTCCCTTAGCTCAGTTGGCCAGAGCAACACTTTTACACGGTGAAGGTCCTCGGTTCAAATCCGAGAGGGGCCACTTTTAAGAATCGGGCCATTAATCGGGCCAAATGGCCCGATAAAGGAGAACGACGATGATTGTTGCGGTTCTTTTTCACAATCACGACTACGAAGCTCAACTGATTTATCTTGATGACGAAAAATTGGACCAAAACAACCCAGTCGATGCCGCTGTTTTGAAGGCCCTTGATGACAAAAGCTTTCACAATCACGATTGCGACAACTGTGCTATAGTAGATGCGTACGGATGGGATAGTTTAGACAGCCCATTCAAAGGCAATGAGCCGTATCTGACGCAAGAAGCGATCATCGCATCACCAGCCATTATTCCGGTCGATAGAAGTATTCGTCTTATTATAGGATACGAGTAAAATGGCCAAGAAAAAAGCCAAGAAGAAGAAGTCTGTTCCAATCAAGTTGCCGCCTCGCTGGAGGCAGAATCTTGTTATTAGGGAAGAGTCAAAAGAGGATGAAGAAGACGAGTTTCGTTTTGTTTTGAGGTTTAAGAAGGGCAAGGAAATAAAGGGGATACCTCTTAAGGCTGGATACCTATACATTGAAAAGGGGTATGGCCGGTATTTTGTCGGGTCGTCTCATCTTACGCCGAAATTGCGTAACAAGAAGATCGGCAAAAAGCTTTACCTTCATGCCCTCAACACTTTTGGTCAACTAACAACAGAGTTCAACGGCATATCTGACAAAGCAATGTGTGTCTGGTTGAGCCTTGTTAAAACCCATCGTTACGTCAAAGACAGACATGGGCTAACAGTTTTTAAGGACTGAGATATGAAAGCCAAACTTGTTATTACATCAACAACCAGAAAGATCGAGGTCATTAAGCTCTACCGTGTGTAAATTGTCATCGTATTATGCATTGGGAACAGGAAAATCTCGGTTCAAATCCGACCAGTCTGATTTCACAGAGTGTAGTTCAGTTTGGCAGAACGCTGCGTTAGGGACGCAGAGGTCGGAGGTTCGAATCCTCTCACTCTGACTTTTTTGATAGGGGATCAGCTAAGTGGATAAGCTTTCGGGTTGTGAACCCGAGAATGGCGGGTTCAACTCCCCCTCCCCTGATTCTACGCATTGGGGCGTAGCTCAACTGGAAGAGCCTCAGGTTTTGATCCTGATGGTTGCTGGTTCGAATCCAGTCGCCCCATTTAATCTTGGTTCGGAGGCGTAAGCAAAATACCTTTCGGAGGAATCTTTCCGTCCATCCCGAATCTTACTTTGCAGTCCTTGATGCTGAACCCATGACCGACGAGAAGGCAGTTGGAATTTTGAGGGATCAACCAGTCAAGAAAACGACTGACCCTTCTTCGACAATGCCGTCTTCCTTCCGGAGGTTTGGGATCAAAGCGTGACTGATAGGTTTGATCGACTTGCGGGTAGTTTCTTGCAAGTTCAGAGGTGGTTAGCAACTGGAATGACTCAGGATTTGGAAACCACTTTTCTTTGAGACATTCAGACAGAGAGCCTTCGATGCAGATCGGGACGCTGCAAACATCGGCATAAACCCAGGCAGTTTGCATGGCTCTAACGAAGGGGCTTGAATAGACGACTTCAATCTTATCTTTCAAAGTTTCGGCTTGATTGAGCATGGCTGGGAAATGAGTTGGACATATGGGAGTGTCCCATGAGAATTCGCAGTTGCTTCGCCACTTTTTGTCATGTTGATCGTGTCGATTGCCATGACGGGTGAGGTAGATCATACCTTAATTTCGACAATACCAATAGGAACCCTGCAAACTAGGAGGATAGTCAAATGAAAGAGCGCCAAGCTATGTAAAAGTTTCTCGTACCATGAAAGAGTTCTACGACTTCTACATGGAATGTTACGAGAAGCTGGGACCCATGGGACATGAAAAAGGAATCATACAGTCAGAAGACGGATACAGCCCATTGGAGTGCTTCTTTCTTCTGGACAGTAGGGGAGAGATGGTTTCCTGTAACGATGTTGACACGTTCAACAAAGTGTGGTATGGTAAGACTTCGTTCAACTGGCATTTGACCAATTGGATAGAGGAAATCAACAAGGGTTTACTGTTTTTGTATGAGCTTCAAGAAGATCCCAAGTTGGAGTTCATGCCTGATAAAGTTTGGGATAAAGTGAGGGGTCAAACGAGACCCAATAATTGGAGATACAAATTGCCGTCATAGCGTTACTGGTAGACCGCTGGGCCTTCATCCCAGAGGAGGCGGGTTCGATTCCCCCTGGCGGTGTTCATTGCCCCATTCATCTAGTGGCTTAGGATGCGAGATTCTCGATCTCGTCACAGCGGTTCGAATCCGCTATGGGGTACTTAGGGAAGAAACGCAGGTTCGAATCCTGCCGGAGGCTTCGGCCTCCGTCGTCTAGTGGTAGGACGCTTCCCATATAGGGCGTGTAACTCAGTCTGGCCAGAGTGCTACTCTTACAAAGTAGAAGTCGGAGGTTCGAATCCTCTCTCGCCCACTTGTCGATAATAAAGAATTGGCCTGTAGCACAATTGGCGGTGCAACTGGTTCTGATCCAGTCGGTTGTAGGTTCGAGTCCTACCAGGCCAGCTTGAATGCCTCGTACACTAATGGTAGGTGAGCGGTCTTTGAAGCCGTTGGCGTTGGTTCGAATCCAACCGAGGCAGTTATGGGATGGGCAACTAAACATATCGAAGCATTGAAAGATGGACAAACGGTTCAGTTTTTTCCAAGAGGGAACTCTATGCACCCCGTAGTTAAGTCTGGGCAACTGTGTACGGTCGAACCCGTCAGAGACGAGATAAGAAAAGGAGACATTGTTCTTTGCAAAGTTGGCGGTAACCAGTATCTGCATTTCGTAAAAGCAGTGAACGGCAATCGTTTCCAGATAGGGAATAACAAGGGCGGTATTAACGGATGGGTCTCAGCGAACGCCGTTTACGGAAAATTGGCATGAAAGTCAAATGTTCATATGAAAAATGCGGCGAAAGAAGACCTCACTGGTCAAAACCTGAAGAAAAGCGTGGTCGTCAAGAAATTGAAGTTCCAGACGACCACGACATTAGTAAACCCTATTATTGCTCAATAACATGTGCATGTTATAGTGGAGCAATGAATGTTAGAATAAACAGACTGTAGCTCAGTTTGGTAGAGCACTGCGTTCGGGCGCAGAAGTCGCAGGTTCAAATCCTGTCAGTCTGATTTGAAGGGATAAACAAATGGGAATGCCAGGACCTTTTGGTTCAAGCTCTTACAGCTCATATGACAAAGATCGCTTCTGTCCTCGTTGCGATTGGAAGCTTGCAGAGGTTTATCATCCCAATCCAACACCTTCTCCGCCGAATCCTAATCCTAGTAGTTTTTCTGTTATGAGCATAGATCGCATAGGAGATTTGGTTGTTGCTAGAGTAAAGTATTACGGATGTACAAACTATGAAGGTCATAAGATCCTTGTTTATCGCAAAGATATATTCGAAAGATGCTTGCGCAATGGCAAGCTTGATCCTCATTTTGCCGAAACAAGCGGAGTAAGTCCAGTTGCTCGCTTCGCACCAACAAACGAGGGGCGGAAGATGGCAATAATATTTGCCACCAACATGGTTGACGACTGATGGCGTTTTTCAGAGAACATTGCGAGGACTGCGAAAGAGAGTTGGGCTCAGCCTTTCCTCAAGTTCATCTGTGGCTTGACGAGTTATATAAGTATGTTGGGGTTACTCATCGCAGGTTTCGCCACAACACTGGAGGTGTTCGTCATTGCCGTTTGAAATGGGGAGACAAAACTGCTAAAGCGGCTGAGATTCATATCCGAAGAGACATCGGAGGAGTGCCGGAGGGTTATGTTAAAGTATGGACTGATTTTTGGCCAGGAACAGATTAGGGTTGCAATGGAATCTCAACAACTGTACAATATGTCAGCCTTGGTAAATTCGTTCGTCCAATACGCTACCTTACAGGTGGTTAGGAGTCATCTGGACCAAGAAATGGACGGCGGAGAACAACTATTCCGGGAATGGCTAGACAATTGGCGTCTAGAAGTCGAAAAGATGTTTTCGTCTATGCTGGAACAGCATGATACATTGTCTCAACAACCTGACATCCTCTCAAAGATTTTGGCAACTCAAATGCCTCAGACTTCGGAGGTTCATCAACAGCTAGACGATACGTTGAGTATTACGGAAAATGCAATATTCGCTATGTTTGGAAGACAGTTGCCTGACGTAGAGGGCGACGAAACAGAAACCCCGTTTGATTAAAAGGACGGAATTATGTGGCCATTTAGTAAGAAGAAAAAAGGCGGAACCGTTTCAGCCCCTCCAAAACGAAGGGCAACCCATTTCGCAACCGTCAGTCGTGGCGGCAGAAACTATGTCGTCTTTTACGATGCAGTGGGCGACATCATCGAAGAACTGCTGGAGACAGCATTTATTCTGGCAATGACGCTCGACGATTTCAACGAGTACGGATGGGATTATCCGACCGAAGCTGAAGCCTTGGCCTATGCCGATGAAGTTGCGGCAGCAGAAGAGGCTGGTCTCATCGATACCGCCAGCGGTCAAGCAGAAATCGGCAACGTTGTTGAACAGTCGGTGACTGAAGCCCCCGACCCCGTCGTTTCGATTCCGACTCCTATCGATGTTCAACCGGTCGAGCCTACTTACGTGCCTCCTCCTGTTTCCGAACCCGCTCCAGAATCTGCCTACGAACCCCCCACTCGAACCGCCAGCAGCAACAGCAACAAGCTGGCTAGACTCAAGATCAGCCGCATCAGAATGAGTCGGATTGGCGGCGACGACGGTGGAGGCGGGGGAGACGATTGATGGGTTGGTTTTCTTGGAAAACTTCAGCCAACCCCGAACTACCTGTTCATGTAGATCTCGTTAACGAGATTATAGACAGTATGCTAAACCATCCTGAAAGATGGTATGCTTACGACGACCATGACCCATCTTGGTTGAGACATCGTGATACGGGTATGTTTGTTTATGTCAATGCCGGTAGAGACCATTGCACTCCCGCTCCTGCCAATCAGTATGGGATCTTGGGCGAAATCAAGATATCTGATCGTCTAAAACATTCGCTTTACAAGGTCGCTCGGCCTTTGTTTGATACACTCATAGGCCAACAGTCGGACAAGGCTGCGAAGGTTAATCTACTATTTGCCGAAAGACTTTTAGAACAGTTGAGGCAAAACGAAGGAAAGAAAGATGATTCAAGCAACGAATGACAGTTACGCAACTGAGGTTCTCGAAAGCAGTGAGCCGGTATTGGTTTACTTCTCAGCCGAATGGTGTCAACCATGCAAGATATTCAAGCCTACGCTTGATGAACTTGAAGAAGAATTTGGCGACAAGGTTAAGTTTATCAAAGTTGACGCTGACACCGCAAGTGAGATCACGAAGGAGAACGAGGTCAGGTCTATTCCTACGCTGATGTTAGTTAAGGGCGGGGCTATTCAAAAGAAAATTGTTGGCTTGTCTACTAAAAATGACGTTGCCAATGCTTTGAAAGATTTGGTAGGATAAATAGCGGGTATCGTATTAAGGGTAGTATACTACATTGCCAGTGTAGGGGTTGCGAGTTCGACTCTCCATACCCGCATTGCTACGGGGTGTAGCTCAGTTTGGCAGAGTTCTCGGTTTGGGGCCGAGTTGTCGCAGGTTCGAATCCTGTCACCCCGATTTTACTGATTGAGATCCATTTTCCACAGAGGAGGGCGAGCATTTTAGCTGAACTATAAGAATGCTTCTTATCTACTCCACCGGTTATCGTCTGCTCGTTGAGGCTGCCGCCAAAATGCCCAACGTGTCTTATCGGGAGATAACCAGATTTTTACAAAGTATAGGTTATCAGTACCAAGGTACTAGTGGGTCTCATGAAAAATGGACCCACCCTATTACTAATCATAGCATCTCTATTAAAGCAGAGTCTTTTTGGGGCAGCAATGCTAAGAATATTGCTGAATACATTGTGAAACAGGTCGGTCTGCGACCTGGCGACTTTGCCAAGATGTGGCAGGATAAAAAAAGAGTCGCAAAGACCCCATGTCTTATGTAAAAAGGAAAGTCAAAGAACCACCAGCGTGGGTCATTTAGGGAGAAAGACACATGGTACTTCAGCCGGTTTCCATCAATGAGGTAGAGGCATTGACTGCGGAAAAGGGTAAGAATCAGAAGTTCCTAGTTCAGACAACAAATGATCAATGGTTTGCGTGTTGGTATAGCAACGTATTTGAATATGGGAACGGACGGGAATATGCCGAGTTCGTTGACCCACATCTAACAAGACATGTTTTTGCTATTCCCCCAACCTGATTGGATGTAGGTAAAAAAGCCGATAATAAGGTAATTGTCCAAGCTTAGAAGTACACAATACTTCTGGTCATTCTTTCTCATAAATAGAGGGAATCGGATATATGGGCAGAAGGGAATATAGAAGCCCTTTCGTCGAAAGGAGAAGGTTATGGCCTACAGAAAGTTGGTCGCTGCCCTCGCATTTCTGTTCATTCTGTCGTTAGCGGGATGCCAGTATTTCGCAAGTACGAAAATAACTGGAGCAAGTGCAGAGGCTACTAGAAATACCGAAGACATAAGAGAACAAAATGTTAGACGAAAGACTCTACGCATCCTTCCACCTGGTAGCCCTCAGTTCGGGACGGTTCCAGCGACTCCTGATTCAAATATCAAAGCCCGTAGACCGGGAGAGAATAGTGAAAAAGGAGGGAAGAAATAATGTCTTTATCAGATAGACAACTAAACGTGTCAACTGCGACAATCGTAGCCATTACGCTGTTAGTAGTAACCACATTCGGTTTTGTTACGCTTGACAAAATTGGCAGCAATCCTGTCCAGATCATAACGGAACCAGGGAAGACCGCTGTTGTTCCTGCTCCTAAATCTCGCACAATCGAATTCGGAGGAGAAACCTACGAAGCTCCCGAAGGCTATGGTGTAGAGATCGTTATAGAAGACATCGAGGGAGCCGAAAGCTTTACCCAGAACGATGTTTCCAAAGGCAAGGGTTCCGACATTTCTGCCCAAGCTAACGACGAGATGTTGGGCGAAGTTAACACATCAGCACCTGAAGTTGGTCTTACCGGAGTATCCAAGGCATCTGGAGGTTCTACTGATTTTTCTGTCGAACTTTTCAACGGGAAAAGCGGAGAAGGCATCCTTTACATTCTTGGTGCCTTGCTGGTTGTTGGCGGGATCATCTTTATGGGCGTTACCAAGCGAATCGGGTTGGGCGGAACCATTGCCGGCTCCGGCGTAGCTCTTTTGGGTATCGCCTACGTTTCAGCGGCCTATCCATGGGTATGGTTGCTAGGCTTGGTAGGCTTGGTAGGCGTTGGCGTTTGGTTCTTGTATGACGCCAAGGCAAAAGAGAAGCTTGAAAAGACTGCCAAAAGTGTTGTTGGAGGTTTGGAAAGAGCGAAGGAAAGCTTACGAGAGAATCTTCGCAAGGCAGGCGTTGCCGAAGCTGATCTTGATACAGTCGTAGCTGCCGCTCAGAAGAGCGTCAAAGACTCTGTCAAGAGACAGTCGGAAAGCACTGGTGACGTAAACGTTGTTAAGAAAGAGATAAACAAGATCAAAGAAAAAAACGGATTTGGGGCATAGCACCCAACCAAGCTCCTGTAGCTCAGTGGCAAGCAGCGCCGCCTCGACATGGCGGAGGTCAGAGGTTCGAATCCTCTCAGGGGCATTTATTACTAGGAGATTTTTTGTGAGTCACCCAGCTTCAATATCACCAGACCCAGATCGGTCGTCAGATTCATCGCAACCCCATGTTTCTCCATCTCCATCTGTTGCTCCCGAACAGTCGTCTGCTTCTTCGTCGTCTGAATCTTCGGGATCTACCAGGTCATCCGAGTCGTCTGATCCCCCTCCCCATGTGTCTGTAGAGCCTTCTTCGGCTTCTTCTTCGTCGTCGGTAGACGAAAAAACATTCAAAGTACACTTTGATGGGTTGAATGTTCAGTTGTATTCAGCGGACGTAGAGTTGCTTATCAATGGTAAGGAAACTGAAATAGTTGACTACTTGGATGCCGATACACTCTTAATGAAGTTTATTGAAGAGCCCAGCCTTGTGATATCTGCTGTAAATGCAAATCCTCCGGGAAGTGATCGACTTAATCTTACTGAAGAATGGATAGAAATTACCAACAACGGGTCTGTTAGCATAAACTTGTATGGATGGGTGATAAATGATCTAGCAGGTTATAGCTACGACTTCCCTCTTGGATACGCTTTGCCCCCATCAGGGGTTGTCCGCATCCGCACCGGGATAGGACAGGACACTCAGACAGACCTTTATTGGGGTCGTAGGTCTCCAGTTTGGAACAATACTGGAGATGTTATCTTTATTACTGATGGAAATGGGAAAATAATCGTTCACCATGCCTACGGGAATGTTTCATAGTGTCTAAACCGTGATACACTAGGGACTGAATGAGGTCCCTAAAGTCATTGGTCCATATGATTTTCTACGCCTCAGGCAGGCAGGAACCCAAGATTAGGGATAGCTCCTGCTTTGTTTTTCCCCGATCTGCCGATAATAACAATAGCTATTATCTAACTTTCTGGAGATCGACAAATGCCTAAAGATATTATGGAATTCATCGTTCCTACTAATGTTCATAAACTTGCAGACGAACTTGTTAACACTTTTGATCAAAAAGCAGACGAGGAAACGATAGACTACGATTTTGAACTGAGCAAAGGGAAGCTGAAGAGCAAAGACTCTAACACAACGTTCCAGTTTGATCCAGATCCTGGTTCTCTTACTCACGGTCTTCGTTCTGCTCTTTACGAGAGAGAGTTGACAATCGACGAAGAGGGGGCTATAAAGGACTTCTTCAAAGATGTTCGTCAGGAAATGAGCAATCATTTTGCGACCATGAGGAACACAATACGAAGAGTCGTATTGCCTGGGTCCGACGAAGGTACGATCCCGCTTGATGAAATCCGAGTTGACAAGATCGAGATCCTGAATTTCGGCGACAAGGAAAAGGAAGATGGATTTATCTTCAGCGTCTTGAAGGACCGGGAAAATTCGGTTCCCAACGCAAGTATAGCTAATGAAGTGGTTAAAAGATACCTTGCAGCCGATGACGACAAGACAATTAACGACGTTATTAAGGAATGTCTTGAAAGCGGAGATGAAGAATTCAAAGGAGTTGGTGTGATCAGGGCGAAAAAGGTATTGTATGAGGCGGGCATAGAAATGTTTGTTGATTATTCTCTTGCTCCATTGCCTCAGTAGTGCGACCGTAACTCAATGGCAGAGTACTACTCCAAGTATTCAAAAAAGAAAAGGGCAAACAAGTTGAAGTGGGGAACATGTAGAGTAACATGTTGCAGTACAGCGATAGTCCAAAAGATATTTGGTGCTATCAAGGAAATATCAGGAATGTCTGATGAGGACAAGTGGTTATGAAAGTAGAAATACCGACAGCACTGAAACCGTTCGCAAATGACAACGACTTTATAGAGGTCAGGGCTAATACTGTAAGCACTATGCTTAGGAATATAGAATTAAACTTCCCAGACCTTCACAATAGGATCGTCAAAGATGGACAGATGAACAAATTCGTCAACATTTACATCAATAGCGAGGACATGCGTTTTCTCAATGGCGTGGATACCAAGTTAGCCGATGAAGATGAAGTCTATATCGCTCTAGCTATTTCCGGAGGAGGATGATTGTGTCTCCAGCTATTTGGCTGACTGTGGTTTTGGCCTGTTTGCTGTCTGGTGTAATCGGATGGCATATGTGTGAAACCAAGTATGTATGGAAGTTCGCCAAACTTAAGAAAAAGATTGACGAAATCAGCGACGACCTACATAAGCTAAAAGCAGAAGGAACAGGAAGTCAAGATTAATCACAAATAAGGAAATTTATGTTTTGCAATGAGTTTGATAACATTTTTGCCAACGTCGATCTAGATACCAAGGTTGGTATCTTTACCCATCGAGCCCCTGACCCAGATGCGGTGGGTGCTGCGGTTGGTATACAATGGCTGTTACAAACTGTGTATAAGCTGGAATCAAAGATCTTCTATGAAGGTCGCATCAGTCATCCTCAAAACCAAACGATGCTTAACGTCCTCGATCTGAGCATCTATAGCTTCGACGAATATAAGGCTGGAGTCTATCGGCTGGGTATCATCGTGGACGCTACGACTCAGAATGTTAATGCTCCTGTTCACGACGTTACGATTGACCATCATCGTTCCGAAGAGGAAGACGGAATTTCTTTGATTGAATCTGTGGGAGCAGCTTCTACGTTGGTTTGGGAGTTGATCAAAGAAATCTGCAACAAAAAGGATGCATCTTTAGAAGACATGCCAGTGTCGGTCGCAACGGCACTGTCTTTGGGCATCCGTACTGATACGTCTGATCTTATCAAAGAAACTTCAACGGAGAGGGATTTTCAAGCTGCCCAAGATTTGAATCCATTTCTTGATCGAAAGAAACTGAGCGGTATCGTCAGTTATCCTTGGCCAAGGTATTTCCTTGAGTTGGAAAAGCTGATGAACGAAGACGGCAATGGTAAGTTTGTTGATTCCGTCTATGTCGGAACCATCGGCGTGATCAGTCCTGCTAAACGAGATGCCTTGCCTGTCTTTGCCGACAAGATGTTGAGGATCGAAGGAGTTGAAACGTCAGTCATCTTTGGCGTTGTGGGAGATAGACTTGAAGCAAGTATTAGAAGTCAGAATGCCTCATTGGATGTAAACGCCTTTTGCAAGAAGGTCTTTGGCAAGGAATATGCCGGAGGCAAATTCGGGGAAGGCGGGGCTGGCGTACCTTTGGGTCTGTTTTCGCTCAGCGACTCTCCGGACGAAATTAAGGACAAAATGTGGGATGCCTTGAAAGACAAGGTATTTCATCTGTTATTCGAGACATTGGCGGGCAACAGTTAACCCCAAATTATTTGAAAATTATTGCTCAGATAGGGTTGCAACCGCATATAAGGTATGGTAACATGGTATCATGTTGAATATCGGGCGTAACGTCAAACCTTTGCTTGGAGGCAAACCCATGTCTGACCCTAGTCGGTCGTCCTTTACCATTCCGGGAACCCTTTACATACAGAATGGAGTTCAGTTCGTCTCATTCTGTCTCCCCCACAGTCGAGGTCGTCTTCTTTCGTTTGTCGAAGAATATACGGAAGCGAATCCCTTGGGCGACCAACGTATCAAGCGCAAGGCCCATGTCGAACAGTTTGCTGACGCCATCGACAGGAATGCAGCGACTCGCCCTCAGTCTCTTGTTGGGACGTTGGTCAATGGTGCAGAAGTCGTTCCTCCCGATGGGTTCGATATCCGCAATGATATCAATCCTGTCATAGTCAAGTTTCCCTCTCAAAAGGGGAAGTTCATTCAGATCCATGACGGGCAGCATGGATTGTCGGCAGTTGACCATAAGAGCAACAGAGACGTTGCTTCCCATTGGGTCTGGTTGATGTCTTGCATGGTTGACGGGACTCCGGCTGAACGACAGGCATTGCATACTGACATCAACTACCATGGGGACCGGGAGAACAAGGCTATTGTTGCCCATCAGATGTTCCAGTCCAAACGTCTTCCTGAGGATGAACAGGCAGTGGGAGCTTTGTTTGATCGTCTGAACCTCGATGTTTTATCGGTTTTACATCGTCGGGTTAAATGCTTCAATGGGCAAAAGGCCACTCATGGCAAGATGCTTGGGTTCAAGGACTACGTCGAACGTTCGACATCGATCTTCAGGCATCGCCAAGTCAGCGAAATGAATCCGGAAGTTCTGTACGAACTGGTTCGGGCGTACTACAACATCTGGGCTCAGACAAACAAAGATCTGTGGAATGATCATACGGCTTATCTGATTAGCGATTTGATGGGTTTGAAAATCATTACCAGAGTCATGGATTTGGTATTTGAGAAAGCCATCAAGAAGTACAAGACCCTGACGGTCGAAAGCGTCCGGAAAGTCATCGAATCGACCAGCCACGCTATGCCTCAGAAGTTCTGGCTGAAGCAGGTTGGCAAGGACAAATGGAGTTGGAAGACCGAAAGCGGCAAGTACGCTGAGGTCAAAAAGAAGATTGGTTTCAGGACTCCCAAGACCAAAACTGTATAGCCCCTGATCGAGGACAAGCCCTTGCTTTCGAGTATTGGGCTTGTTCTTTATCTATTGTCCTCAGACGCCGTATGAGAGCTTCTACTGACTTGGAAGTGCCATAACATGGTTGTATAATCTAAGCCTCACAGGGCGTCTGTGGGGCTTGTTTTTAATGCCGGAATATCCGATAGTATAATATACTATTGCAGAAAGGAAAAAAGCCATGCAATCAACCCCAAGTATAGATCTGTTCGGTAAGACCGATGCAGATCGACAAGAGCGGCCTTCTCTAAAGGCCATGGAAACAGAGGCCAAATCTTTGGCCAGAATCGTCAGTCATCTCGATACGATGCAAGACGAAGGTCAGGACACGACTCACCCCGATACCGGGGAGATCGTTTCTGACGACAAGTACGACGCCATGAGAGAAAGACTCAAGTGGCTACAGACTTCAATCAAGGACGTTAATGAAGTCAGCTACGTACTTAAGACCATCTCCGATGTTCTCGATGGCGTCACCGGAAGTCAACGTCAAATGCAGGGCAAGATGGTAAAGCATGATCCTCCGATGGTCTCCATCGACAAGGCGAATGGGACTCTCAAGGTTCGTCAAGAAAAGCTGATCAAATGGGTCAACGACTGCAAGAAACGTCTTGGCATACCTGAAAGCAAAAAGCTTGATCCAGAATTCCTGGCCATGGGATACAAGCGTGACGGCGTAGCTGTCTCTCTCTATTACGTTGACGGGAGATTGGAACGAGCCGGTCTTCGATCAAGAGACGCAACTGTTGGCGAAGATGTTACGGTTAACATGGCTCATGTCAAGGGTGTATCCGTTACGCTTCCTCATCAGTTAAGCGTTTGCATTCGTGGAGAACTCGAAACGATGAAAGATGTTTTCGAGTCTCTGAACAAGAAACGGGCCGAAGATGGCGAGCGAACGTTTGCCAATCCTCGTAACGCAACTACTGGTGGCATCCATCAGTTCGACAATCCTGAGATTACGGCTAAGCGTGGCGTTAGCTTTGTTGCTCATAGCGTTGAATGGATGGACGCTGGAAATCCTCCGTACAAGACTGAAATTGAACGGGCCAAATGGTGTAGCCAGGAGCTTGGTATTCAACATGTTCGAATCGAAAAGTTTGATGCCAAACTTCTCCAAGTTCTTGAAGACAAGGCAGCCGACTTAAACTATGAAGTTGACGGCATCGTTATTTCCGCAAACGATCTTGAACAGTCCGAACAGTTAGGAAGAGCCAACGACAAAGATACCGGCAACCCTCGTTCTAAGCTTGCTTGGAAGTTTTCAGATGAAACTGCTAGTCCAACTCTTGATTCCGTAGTATGGGCAACGGGAAGAACGGGAAGGATTACGCCGGTTGGTTTGTTCCGAGGCGTAAAGCTTGCCCAAACGACCGTCAAACGATGCTCTCTTCACAGTCTTGGCTTCATCGCCAGGAATAATATCAAGATTGGTCGTAGAATTCAGATTCGAAAATCTGGCAAGATCATTCCCGAATGCCTTGGAACATTCGATAGTAAGAATCGATTCGTTGCTAAGCTCGACGCTGGCGACGACAAGGTCCCTGATATTGATATCAGCAAACAGAAGTATCCTCGCAATTGTCCGTCATGCGGTCATGCGTTGGATGTTGTTGAAGGAAGTCACAAGGGTACATATGATCTCAAATGCCCCAATAGCTCTGGATGTCCTGCCCAGAACGTTAATATGCTCGTTCATTTTCTCCAGACTTTTGGAGCGAAGGGTGTTGCTGAAGACGTTTGCGGCAAGTTGGTAGAAAACGGGGACGTTGTTCGTCCTGCCGATTTGTATGACCTGACGGTTACTCAATTGGTTGGAGCAGGCGTAACTAGTCGAAACGCTATTCTTGCAATTGCTCGCATTCATATGGTCGATGAGCCTGAGAAGATCAAAGACAATGATCGTCTTTTGGACATTATCGCCATCGCCAGGTCTCGTAAGAAAGAGATTCCTTTATCGAAATTCCTGACTTCGTTTGGTATTCCGGGTGCAGGAAAAGGGACAAGCGGAGAACTGTCTGGACACTTCAGAAGTTTTGCAGCCATTCGCAAGGCATCTGTTGAGGATTTGGAAAGCGTTGAGGGAGTGGGGGCAAAAACTGCTCAAGGCGTTTATGACTTCTTTGTCTCTAATACAGACGCTATCAATGCTCTTTTGGATCATATTGACGTTGAAGATCCCAAAACCGGCAAGTTGACTGGAAAGGTTTTCTGCATAACAGGCGGCATCGAGCCTTCCAAGGATTATTGGAAGGATAAAGTTGAAGCTCTGGGCGGAAAGATGAGTGGATCGGTTAGCAGAAAGACAACTCATGTTGTCGATGGTGACGGAGAGCCTGACAGGGCGAAGTTGGTAAAAGCTAAAGAATTGGCTGCTGAGAACTTGCTGTTGATTCTTTCTCCTGACGAACTTTCAGATCTCGTAAATTAGTGTCTGATTTGACGCTATCCTTTAGACTGTAGGAACAGTCTATTACTGGTCGATTACAGTGGTAGACGTTGTTCCTATGGAGAGAGAGGATGGCTCGAAAAGTTCCACCAGGCTATTTTACAGATGTCGGTGAAGAAATCAGCGGTATTATCCACAAGCCTTTGGGAGGCGAGGCTAGGGATGATACAGATCATTCTCGGTTAAGACAAAGCAGAGAACGGCACGAAGGATTCCATATCGGGAGATATCTTCAGCCGCCAGCTATGATTTTTACGAGAGATGGTCACTCTATCTATATGGGAGACATGTATAAAGGGGCAAGCGCCTTTTTAATTTGCGGCGGCCCATCTTTTAAGAACATAGACAAAGAAAAACTTAAGCAACCGGGTATCGTCACAATGTGCGTCAATAATTCTGTCGCATCTTTTCGCCCCAACATATGGACATGCGTTGACGACCCAGGCAATTTTATAAAAAGTACGTGGTTAGATCCCGCAATCATGAAATTCGTTCCGTTTTGTCATACAGAGAAGACTCTTTTTGATAATGAGAAATGGAAAGACTCCAAAGTCAAGGTTGGGGACTGCCCCAACGTTTGGTACTTTCGGCGTAATGAGCATTTTAAAGCTGAACAATTTCTGTTTGAAGATACTTTTAACTGGGGAAATCACAAAAGTTTCGGCGGCGGACGATCTGTAATGCTGGTCGCCGTAAGGCTTATGTTTTATCTTGGGATCAGAAAACTGTATTTGTTGGGCGTCGATTTTAATATGGACGAGAAAAACAAATACCACTTCGAACAAGATAGATCCAAGTCTTCGCAAAACAATAACATGAACACTTACAAGCTTTTGGTTCAACGATATACTCAATTGAAGCCCATCTTCGACGATCATGGGTTCGAAGTTTTTAACTGTAATCCAGATTCTGCTTTGAAGGTCTTCCCGTTTGTCGATTTTGATGAGGCGGTTGCAGATGCTACTGCGATGTTGCCGGATGTAACAAACGAAAGAACAGAAGGTCTTTATGATCGAAGGGCAAAGATTAAAGAGGCAGCAAAGAAAGAGAAGAAGAACAAGGTTGAATATGTTCCCACAAATGCATCGGAAGAAGAGAAGAAAGCCATCAAAGACCAATTAGACCAAGCCAGGGGAGACTTGGATGTCGTGAAAGAAGAAAGAGATGTACTACACGGTTTGCTGCAACATCCTGATGCAGATGTAAAAGACATATCTGACCAAATAACCGAAGTTGAAAAAAGAGTGGTAGAACAGCGTAAGAAATTCAGAAGGATTGAACGTAAGAAAAACATCATCTGGTACGGACAGCATCCGGCCCCAAAAGGTAAATAAAGGCTAAAACTATGTCTAAGGGAGTTTTCTTTTTTAACTTCGGTAACAAATGTGCTTTGCGAATGATGGTTGCGGCTTATACTTTGCGAAAACATTACAGCGGCAACGCTACGGTATGCTTGGCCGAAGATGAGTATGTTGGTGAAATGACAGAAGATCTTGGACGTTTGGGCGTAGACGTTACATACTTCCCTTTGAAGTCTCCGTGCAAGAGGAATACAGGGTATACCATCAAGCCTGAGATCATCAACAAGACACCATACGACATAACCTTGGCAGTTGATACCGACGTTGTTTTCTTAACCAATGTAGATCCACTTATTGCTCAGATCAAAGACTCCCCTACATTGCTTACCCAGTTCTCAAATTGGATTTCCAGTGGGCAAAGGTTGAAGAAGAGGATTAACAGTTTAGGCGACGTGTTGCCTAAAAAACAGATTGAGGAGGCCCTGGTAGCTGGTCCAGCAATCAATACCGGGGTCCTTGGCATAACCAAAGGCGAGTCTGACGAATTCATGAAAGACTGGATCGAGACAACGTACAAAGGTAAGTGCCGTTTTATCGTTGACGAGATCGCTTGTCAATGCATGTTCTTCCGCCATAAGACAAAGGTGTTGGATTCGGTCTGGAATTGTTCTGCTGTTTTTGACGACATTAAGAAGGCTAAAATCCTGCATCTTCATGGCCGAAAACACGCAACAACCAAGCGTCCTTCGGGAAGACTGTGGTGGAAGTGTACAGGAGAGTTAATAGATTCTGGTCTTCTGAAACATTTGGACACATGGATGGCCAATGACAAACAAGTTGGGCGACTGAAACCAAGAGAATGGAAGAAGATCGTAGCTGACTCGAACAAAGAATTTGAGGGCAAGTACGAATGATCGATTTTACAATGGTATTAGGTTTGGACGAAGCTCATGCGGACCAGTTGGTGGTAACCTATCCTAGTTGGGCTCATTTCAAACCAGAACTGGCGACATGTCCTGTTCTTGCCATCTGCGATGCCAAGCAAATTAAGATTACTCATCCTGTCTTTAAGATGCTTCGCAATCGAGACGATTTTCAGATTCATTTCTGGGATCCCCCAGAAGGGTTGTACGACACTCAGCGTGAAAATATGCTCACTGCGTTGACGGTTATTCCGGGGGAAAGAGTTAAGACGCCTTGGTATTTGAAGATAGATACAGATGTCTTCGCAACCAATAGTGACCAATGGATCTTTGATGAATGGTTTGAAGATAATCCAGCCTTTATTAGCAGTCCTTGGGGATATACCAAGCCGAACAATGCTATTGAAAAGATGGATGCATGGGCGGATTCTGTTCCCATGTTCTCTGATTCAAAACCTTTGAATATTCCTTACGACCCTAAGTCCAACAAGGTCAAGCATAGTCGTATTATCTCGTTCATATATTTCGGCAATACGGAATGGACAAAAAACGTAACTAGTCCTGCCAAAATCGATGATCAGTATAAGCTGCCCGTTCCGTCGCAAGATACTTATCTGTTTTATTGTGCCAAAAGACTGGGATCGTTATATAGACGACCTAAGTTCAAGAAATTCGGGTGGGTGCAAGGGAATAGAACGGCGAATATTGTAGCTGCTCTTAAAGAACTACCCGAATATGAAATGATTGTTGATCCAGACAGCTTTACTCCTAAAGTCCAGCCAAAACCAGAAGAATCAGAACCTGTTATTGGCGGAGATCCCACAGTATTGGTAAACTACATTGGTCGTTCTGTCGCCAAAGCCAATAGAGAAGAGAGACAAAAAGCCAGACAAGAAGTCAAGACAGACAGTGGCCCCCAGTCACTAAAGAAGCCCAAAATCAATGCCATGAAGTCAACTGGTACTCATTTGCCCGTGCTTTTGTCTGCTTTCGCCCAGACTAAGGGCAACGTCCTTGAGTTGGGATGCGGACACTATAGCACTCCCATGCTTCATAGCCTTTGCGTTCCATTGAACAGGCAACTCCTGACTATAGAGAGCAATCCCAAAAGTCCCGAAAAAGGCAAGGAGTATTTCAAGCTGTTCGAAGGTTTTGCCAATGACCATCATAAGCTAATCTATTTTAACAAATGGGAAGAGTTCGATTTTGACCAATGGAAAGAAGGTTTGTTCTGGGATGTTGCTTTAGTAGATGCAGAGCCTCCAGCAGCAAGAGTTCCTTTAATTCGTAAGATCAAAGATGTTGCCAAGTTTATAGTATGTCACGATTCGGAGGAAAAACACTCTTTCCGATACCATTATGAACAAGTCGTCGATGAATTCAAGTATGTATTCAGGTGCGATGTTTATCCTACCGAGACAATGGTACTGAGTAATTTTGAACAGTTCTCTATGTTATGAGCAAGATCCCCCTTTACGTTCAGAAAGAACACAAATCTCTAGCTGGTTGGAATCGGACAATTATCCGATTGCTGGGTGATAGTGGTTTGTTTGATGTTCAGGACAAAGACTTGCCAGAGGTCTATTCTCAAAAACCTGGAGCCCGTCAGCAGAATTGGAACCTGATAGAGGTCGAAGGTAAAACAATAGGCATCGACACTTGGGACACGTTCCATCCGACTACCAGGTTCTATGCGTTGGGATACTTTCACAAGAAAGGTCAAATACGTCCTTTGGACAAGAAAAAGATGAAAGAAGACGGGCCTTTATCTGGGGTAGACCTTCTAATCAAGATCCAATGGTATAAGAATAAAACGTGGAGTACTATTTCAGACACATTGGGGATACCCGTTAAGTCTTGGACGGTTATGCCAAATGCCCTTTTTCCCCTAGAACCATTTCAGTGGAAGAACGGTCGTCATAAGTATGTCACGATACTTACGGGAAAGAACAACAGATTTGGCAGACAGCCGTGGGTAGACTATTGTGTAAAGCACAAAGGATTCTTTTCGTTCGAAAACTATTTGGCTAGGTTCCCGATGGAGGAGTATATACATAAGCTTAAAAGAACCAAATGGGGTCTTTCTCTCAAAGGTCGTCAAAGAAATCATGACGGCAAAAACAGAAGAGAATGTGAATACTCTTCATGCGGGATGCCAATGGCTTTGAATTATCAGCCTACTTATGACTTTCCCTTTGAGGCAGGAAAACACTACGTACTTTTATCGAAGCCAGAGGATCTAGAGAAACTAAGGGATATAGATCCTGTCCCTTATCATGAGGCGTCGATGGATGTTTACGAAAAGTATTTCTCTCCTGTAGGTATGTCTAAAATGCTTCTGAATATGGTGAGGGAGTTATGAGTTTTTCATTGCCCAAAGATTTTAAACCGTCTGCTTTAGCCCCTACAGGCGAAGAGTTGGACTGGATGTATAATATTCTTCAGCCATATAAGGAACGGGTGCATTCTGTTTTAGAATTCGGGTGCGGAGTTACGACCTGGGCCGTATGGAGTTCTGTTGAGCCTGAGTCCTATGTATCCATAGAGAATTTTCAATCCTGTATTGATCAGGTTAACCATTTTCTTCCCCAAGTCGAAATTCATACTGATCGATGGGCTGATTTTACCCGATTGTATAAGTATGATTTTGTATTGGTCGATGGGAGTACTGGCTTTGGGCCAAAAGATCGAAGTGGAGTCTTCCGTTACGAAGCGATTTTGTTTGCCGAACAATTCATGAACCCAGAGGCATTGGTTATGCTTCATGATCATGATCGCCGAGGCCGGATAGGCGGTTACAAAAAGGCAAGAGGATACTTGGAAGACAACTACGATTGTTTGGATTCATTTAGTCATCGATCTGGCGTCGGTCTGTACAGTAAACGAAGCGATTAAGCCCATATTGACTTTATTGCGTCATATGGTATAATCGATTCAACCTGAATAAGGATTGCGTTTATGGCCGTCAAAGGCAAGAACGAAATAGTACGTCAGCGTCGAGATGACTTCATAAGTAAGTGGGGGTCGTCACCGGCTGAAATAGCGAAAAAGGAAATAGCACAGATCGTTTCCGATTTGTCATCCAAGATACATAGGGCAAGAGTTAAGTCAGAACTAACACAACAGCAACTAGCTAAACTGTCCGGGGTATCTCAAGCTGTTATTGCTAGGATGGAAAGCAAAACATATGACGGTAGATCGTTAGCCTCATTGGTAAAGGTTACGACTGCATTGGAGTTTGAAATTGAAGTGCTTGTAAATAGCAAGCAATGATTGGAGCATTACTATCTGGTTTATGGGAGACGTTCATGGAGAATTCCCTACCCGAAGATGGATGATCAACAACATGGTCATTACTTCGGGTGTTGTTGGTTTGGACCAATCGTGGCAAGTCGGAGATATGGGTATATTCCGAGAACGAGATCTACTTTTAGTTGAAAACTCTGAAGACCATCGTTTCATCAGAGGTAACCACGACAACCCAGAATTATGTCAGATTCATCCAAGCCATTTGGGTGACTTCGGTTATCATCCAGGTATGGACGCCTTCTGGGTTGGTGGCGGTTATTCTATCGATGTTGACAATAGAACAATTGGTATAGATTGGTGGGAGGATGAAGAGCTTTCTTATCAGAAGTTATTTGAAGACGTAATGGTTCAGTACGCCGATACAAAACCTCAGATCGTCGTTTCTCACGAATGCCCTACTGTAGCTAAGGCCACAGTTCTAAGACTGGCTACCCCCATAGGGAAGGGGGAGTTTTCTAGTAGGACAGAAAATGCTCTACAAAGCATGTTCGAGATTCACAAGCCTGACATTTGGATCTTTGGTCATTTCCATGTCAAGATGGACGAGGAAATCGATGGTACGAGGTTCGTTTGTTTGGCTGACACTAGAGGTGAAGTCCATGATCGTCTATTAGAAATTCCAGAACTTCATTGGTAATGGGTAAGGGGATATGAATGCACTGTATTCATTGCGACCGAGAGACAAGTCAGTCTAGAGGAATACATGCAATAGCAAAACAAGTTGGCGACATAGAAATTCGGATCAATTCAGAAGTATTCACATGCCGCTCTTGTGGCAACATCAACTTGGAACCAGAAGTAGAAAAGATGCTAGATTCGTATTGCGAATTAGAGTACAAAAAGCGAACAGGAAATATTATGAAGAAGAGGAAGAAGGTAGATCGCATCTTCAGCAGATCGGTGGCATAAAGGGTATGCAGGTCAAATGTTAGAATAACAACTTATGTCTGGTCTCAAGCCTTATATCGTGAATACCGCTCTTGGGGCAATCATCATCGCTTGGGGAGCGTGGAGTTTTTCTCAACAAGCTCAAATTTCTGACCTTAAAGCTGAGAACAACGCTTTGGCAGGTACGGTTGGAGCCCTAGACGAGCTTGTTCGTAATTTAAGTATTACAGTTGGAGCTATGAAGGAGAATCAGGGGGACTTCAAGGATTTTGTGTTACCCAGACTGTATCCCCAAGTCGCAACGAAACCTTTTGACATTTCTTCTGTTCCATGGGACAATCCTGAAGAGACGGAAGAGCCTGTTGCAGAAGAGCCTGCCCCTCTTCCTGAAAAGCCAGAGCCGCCAAAAGAAGAAACAGCAAGACCAGAGGCAAGACCAGAGGCAAGACCAAGGGTAGACGCCAGAGATAAGCCCGTTAAAACTGAGCCTTGGACAAGGGAAAGATCAGAGTTGTATTTAGAACAGCAGCAGATGATTCAACGAGCGAAGTAGTTGCTAAAGTTCACGGATGAAGAAGTTCATTTTCCATCATTGTACGGATATGCGTGGAGTTGAGGCTCGCATTCTGCGCCCCTCTTATGGTCCGTATAAAGATGAATTTGATGAGTATTTTGAACCTGCTTACCGATGGATGGGCGATGCCGCTGGTTTTGTTCCGCTATACATGACGGTAGGCAACAACGTGCATGCTCATGGTATGACTGGTTACCAGAATCAATGGAGAAGATGGATAGGCTGCAAGGACGGCAAGAGCATATATTGTAAAAAGGGAGAGTTTCCTAATTACATCATGTTCTCGTTTGAGGAAGATCAGATTCCGACCCTTATGTTTAGCGACTATGATTATTGGCATATTGTTTTGAACTCTGGGCATAACGACTATAATGTATCTGACTATGAGCGCAGATTGGTATTAAAGCCTTCATGGTCAAAAAGCCGATGGTTGAGAAAGGCTCGCCAGAATCCTGGAACCGTTCAATGCGTCGTTCCTGAACTCGATCTTATGAAAGCTGGACGGGTTTGGGTAAGAAACAAAAAAGTGAAAGCCCAGTTGGATATAATGGGCTATTCGGGCGTTGAAGTTAAGAGAGTCCTGTTAAGCGAAGAATACTAGGAGATTGCAAGGTGAAACTAACACTAGCAAAAGCACTGTCTTACAAGAAAAGAGTTGCCGGATGGATTGCGAAGGTCAACGACAAGGTTCAAAGTTCAAACTCTGCCGTTCAGGGAGAAGAGCGAGAAGAGGATATCCGAGCCCTTGTCCAAAGGCGAGAGGCTCTCGTAAATCATCTGATCGATCTTAAGGTTGCTGTGGCTCAGGCTAACGCCCCCATTGTAGGCAAAATCTTCAGACTTTCAGAATCAAAGACTGAAGTAGATTTCTGGAATGGGATCAACACGAATCATGGAACTTCGGCGTCTAGCTATTACGGTTCTGGCGATGCTCCGGTCTATGAGGCCGAAGTCCGTAGGCAAGAAGCGGACCAGAATGCTGCCAGACTGGAAACACAGATTGATACCATCCAGTCGGAACTCGACACTTTCAATCACAATACGACAATCGATATTCCTGATCTCGACTGATCTCGACTGATCTGTTGATGGGGTTGGGCGGAGAAGTTGACTAGAGGTGAACTGCGAAAACAAATGTTAGGTCATTTGAATGACCAACGTACCTGATCGTGATCTAGAAGGTCAGAATTCAAGATTCAATGGCTCAATAGTTAACGATTAAGACGCAAGACTCATTCTCGTTTTTTACTTCTTTTCTGCGATGTACCGTCCAGCCCCACCTTTGTGATTGCCATTAGAGTACAATATCCAAAGTCAATAACTCAAATGAAAGGTGTTTTATGAAGTTCAATCTTCCTTTTCGTCGTAGGAGCATATTTCAATCCGACAGTTTTCACAGGATTGAAATGTGGACCAAGGAGGGCGAATTCGAAGTAGATATTCCGGACGGAGAGGACGTTCCTGTAGCTGGGGACGAGCCTATTTTTATAGGCATAGGACCTGTCGATACCGGACAAGGTGTTGTTAGTATCAAGTTTGTCATCGCTGATGCCCTGAATATCAACGAAGCATTTGATAAGTTCAACGCAGCTTGGCAACAGGCGGAAGCGGAAGTTCAAGAACAGACAAAACAGCAGGGCGGAGGGATTACGACCGCAACAGAGCATGACCTCAAGGTTCTTGACAACCTTATGGAAGAGACTCAGAAAACGGGAGGCATTGTTCAGCCATGACTGAAGCGCAATATCTTAGCCGAACCATGCAGTTGTTGAAGTTGATGGGAAGCAATGTTATCACCAGAGAATTGGTAGATCGTATTTTTGCCGATCTTTGGAGATCGGCTCCCGAGGTTAGTGAAGAAGATAGGAAGAAACTTCAAGACAAATATGGGGAAGATGTTTTGTTCAATCGCTTGGTAGTTTTAGCGGCGAACCATTTGAGCGAAACAGATATCAATAAAGCAATTGAATTCTTTTCGTCTCCAGTAGGCAAGAGCATCACCGACAACGATTACAGGGACAGGGCCACAGATTTGGTTCAGCAATGGGGCGAGGAACTAAAGACAGAAGCTCTGTATGTAGTTGAAACTTCCACTCCAGCACAAAGGGTAAAAAACAGAGTTGATGAATATTTGGCTGAGAAAGGGTTGAAAAAATGATACCCATCAATGTGGTGGAATCAACTATCAGAGAAAGCCAATTAGAAATACATAGGATTTTGAACGAGATTGAATCCTTGTACGATTCTTCGGACGATGCTTCTTTGGTAATTTTTGTGTCCCATGATTTCGATGGAATGAAAAGGAGAGGCGAAGAATTGTCCAAGGATATGAGGATCTTGCTTCGAAGAATAGAATTGGGTAAGATAGAAGACGCTCCAGCTTCCGAGTTTTCCAAGACTATATTGGCCATAGGCAATAAGCGGACAGAATGGGGCAAAGAAGTTGGTAAAATTGTGCAAGCTCTAAAGGGTATTTGACGTTTGGTTCGAGTCGTCGCTGCAATTCGCAGAGGAAAGTCAGGACTATAGTGCTCTAATGTGGGAGGCTAACGCCGCTTGGACCACAGAGATAGCAACCTCAAGCAGCCGGAGTTGGTGAGCATGACTATGATGGCGGGTAGAGGGCCAATAGAGAAATGACGACATAGAACAGAATCCTGCTTACGGAGCCAAACGTCTTTATCGGCGGCAGAAATGCCGCCTTTTCTTTTCCCTTGAATTTCAATCCAAATATTGTACAATGCGAGGGCTTTATAGATAGGATAACGATGGATGAATTCCAAGTCGCTTCGGCGTCCGTTTGTGGTAAAGATCACCTCAATGCTGGCCGCAATAATCAAGACGCCGTATGCGTAACCAACGACGGTTCAACGATTGTCGCTGTCGTCTGCGACGGATGCGGGAGTAGCGATCATTCAGAAATTGGGGCTCAAATCATTTCTAGGATAGTCGCCCAAGATGTCGGATTATATTTGTCTTACAATTTTAATGTTGATTGTGCAATGGACGATGTCCGTATTAATGCGCTGAAAGCAGTAAAAGCAATCGTCAAAAACATGAGAGGAGATGAGACTCATCTGTTGGATGGGAATTTTCTGTGTACAACTATTGTCGCAGTTGTTATGCCAGGAAACTCTTATGTATTTTCCATAGGAGATGGTTTTTTTGGCGTCAATGGAGAAATGTCCGAAATCGGGCCTTTTCCCGGCAATGCGCCTCCTTATATGGTTTATTCTCACATCTTTCCCGAAGAGGACGGGAAATACCAGTTCGTTCAAAGAGCCTGTATTCCCACGGATGCCTTACAGTCTTTGGTCATTAGTACAGACGGCTTGAGTTACTTTGAGCCTGACAAAAATGTCCCCGGTCAACAAAAACAGTTCGGAAGTTTGTCTCAAATTTGGACAGAAGACAAATATTTCAACAACCAAGATATGCTTCGTCGTCGTTTCCATCTGATCGCAAGAGACTACAACGGCGAACCTGGTTTTATGCATGATGACGTAGGGTTGGTTGTGATTCGTCGCAAACCGGAAGAGGAGACCGATGGCTGACGTTTATATTGATAACAAAAAAGTCAGACTCGATCCGTCTAAATCCATTGGAAAAGGCGGAGAGGCTGATGTCTACGAATATGGCGGCAAGGCTGTTAAAATTTTCAAAGGGCCTAAGCACCAAGACTATGCCGGTTTACCTCACGAACAGTCAGCAGCAACGGCTCGCCTTAAGGCTCATCAGACAAAACTTGCAGCCTTTCCCAAACAGGTTCCTGCCAAGGTTGTTTCTCCGGAGAGTCTTGTTAGAAACAGCAAGAATCAGATTGTCGGATATGTAATGAAGCTGATTCCAGGGGCAGACCTTTTATTCAGGTATTCGGAAAAAAGCTTCAGAAGTTCTGGTGCGGACGACGAACAGGTCGCATCGATCTTCCAAAATATACATGAAACCTTGAGCGGTATACATAAGGTCGCTGTGATTGGCGACAACAACGACATGAATTGTCTTATTGTTGGGACCGATGCTTACTTTATCGATGCAGACAGTTGGCAATATGGTAAGTATTTATGTCCCATGTTTACTGCTAACTTTGTTGATCCTTTGGTATGTCATTCGGATCGAGTTGAATTGACCAAGCCTCACAATGAGGATTCGGACTGGTATGCATTTAACATTATGTTGTTTGAATGTCTGCTGTATACTCGACCGTATGATGGAGTATATATTCCCAAAAAAGGTTCCCATAAGGTTGCTCATGGCAACAGACCTTTGCATCGTATTAGCGTTTTTCATCCGGACGTTAAGTATCCCAAGCCTGCCAGAAAGATGAATGAACTCTCCGATTCGTTGAGAAGTCATTTTCATGACGTTTTTGTCAAGGACAAACGTGGTGCTTTCCCTGCCATCCTTCTTCAGTCTCCGTACTCATATCAGAAGCCTCCTTCTGGTAGAATCGTTCAGACCGTTACCATTAAAGGTTCGGTAAAGGCGGATCGTATGTTTGAAACGAGCGGAGTAATTTTGTTTGCTGCCCTTCAAAGCGGTAAGTTGAAGTATTTGTATCATGAAGATGGAGCTTATAGAAGAGAAGAGAACAAGGTTGTTCATCGGAGCAAGCTTGACCCTCAAGTTCGGTATCGCATTCATGGTAAGCAATCTCTCTTTGGGAAGAGCGGAAAAGCTCTTTGTTTGGAAGACGGACAAGTTGTTGATCAATTGACGGTTGATAGTTATAGAGGTGTTCTTCCTGTCTTTGATTCAAACGGCAAAGACTTGTTCTGGTTGAACAACGGATTCTTAACGAAGCGAGTAACTGTTTCCGGAGTTGAGGGAATTGAACGAATTGGTGACGTATTGTCTGGTCAAACTTTGTTCTGGGCAGGGAAAAAGTTCGGTTTCGGATTCTATCGGGCTGGCGAAATGTCGGTAGCTTTCACTTTCAGGACTTCAAGCAAGGGAATCAACGATAGAGTCAAGCTGCCGCCGTTTCGGGGTCAGCTTTTGGACTCAACTTGCTATTTTGCAGATGAAATTTGCTGGTTCCTATATAAGTCAAAAGAGGGGGCAAACGTCGTCTCTCATTGCGTCGTAATCAGCGAAAAAGGCGAGGTTTTAGCTAGTATTGACGATAGCAACGAGCATGTCGCTTGGCTGGAGAATATCAGGGGAAAAACGGCGGCTGGAAAATTATTCTTCTCATCGACAGATGAGGGGTTGAAACGCATCGAATTACATGGTAGTATGATCGCTGAAACAAAGGACTACCCTGATACGGAGCCTTTTGTGGATTCGAGCAGCCACCTGTTCCTGGCAAAAGAAGGGATCTACGCAGTAGATAACAAAGCCATAAGGCTTCTCACAATTACCTAAGGAGGTTAGCAAATGTCTTCAGTAGCCGCTTCAACGCTCCCGATTCCCGCCCATTTCGATGAAAGTCGAGTTGGCGATCTCTGGTTCGTTGACTACGAAAACCTGGCTCCGCAAGCGGAAGATTGGGCCAAACAACATGGCATCAAGTCTGCCGCTATCGACAAAACCAAAATCTGCGTCATTCCTATTGACGTTCAGTTGACCTTCGCCCATCCTCAGGGCGGTCTTCCGGTTGCCGGTGCGTATGACGACTGCGTCAGAGCATGTAAGTTCATCTATGAAAACATGCACCTGATTACATCCATTGCTCCGACGATGGATACGCATACTGTCATCCAGATCTTCCATCAAATCTTTCTCGTTGATGATGACGGCAACCATCCTACGCCGGGACTTCCCATCGAGGACGCTGACATTCAAAGCGGCAAATGGAAAGTCAATCCAGCCGTTGCCCATACCATCAAGGGCGGCAACTATATGTATCTCGAAACGTATCTGAGGCATTACTCGAAAACCCTCAATACGGGATCATCGGCTTACCGTCGATATGCATTGACGCCATGGCCCTATCATGCCATTCTCGGCGGGTTGGAACATGCGTTGATTCCCCTGCTCCATGAAGCGATCTTCTTCCATACCGTCGCCCGACACAATGAACGCAAGACTCAGATCAAGGGCGGGAATCCGCTGACGGAGAATTACTCTCCGATTCAGCCTGATGTTTTGGCTGATCAGGATGGGACATCCATCGCCCAGAAGAAGGTTGGATTCCTCAAGCTTATTCTCGACCACGATATCATCATCGGGTTGGGAGAAGCCAAGAGTCACTGCTTCGCATGGTTTATCAACGATCTGCTGGATGAGATCAATCAACAGGACCCGTCGTTGGTGAAGAAGATCTATCTGCTTGAAGATTGTACGTCGCCGGTTGTGATCCCTGGACAGTATCCGGGAGATCCTCCGATCTACGATGCAACTCCGCAGGCCGATGAAGCGTTCGAACGTTTTGTCAACGCAGGGATGCATGTCGTTAAATCTACCACTCCCATCGTTGATTGGCCCGGCGTCGATATCGATTAATCAAAGAATCGAAAAGGAGTCTGCAAAAATGAGTACTTCAGCTACGATTGGTACGCTTTTCGAATCGGCCCAAGATCAAGGAGATCTGTCTGCCGAGGGAGCGGAGTCCATCGAAATCCTCGATGTTGGCGAACAGATTCAGGAAGCAATGGGTGTCGATGTTGACGATATCGAAGCGAGCGAAGTTGTCCTCTTAGGCATTATGCCTGACGATAGTGGTTCGATTCGATTTGTCCAAGGCAGTACTCAAGCTGTTCGGGACGGACATAATCTCGTCATTCAAGCGTTGAGGGATTCGAAGCAGCGGGATAATATCTTGGCCTTCACTCAATTGCTCAACGGCGAGATTATCAATCCGTTCGGACTGATCGATGCAGTCTCGGAACTGACGACCATCAACTATGATCCGAATCAAGGTACTCCCTTGTACGATCAAACGGCTGCGTTTCTCGCAACGATCTTGGCCAAGTCTCAAGAGTTCAAGGACAACGGCGTTTTCGCTCGCTCGATCAGCTTGATCATCAGCGATGGCGCAGACCAACATTCGTACGTCATGACGGCTAAGAAAGTCAAGGCGATTGTTGATGATATGCTGCAAAGCGAGAACCATATCATCGCAGCGATGGGAGTTGACGACGGATCGGTTGACTTCAAACAGGTTTTTGGCGAGATGGGAGTCCGTGACGAATGGATTCTTACTCCCAAAAGTGATCCTTCTTCGATCAGAAAGGCATGCCAAGTCTTTTCGCAGTCTGCTGTTCAGGCGAGCCAAGGTTCGCAATCGTTCAGTCAGGTTGCAACTGGCGGCGGATTTACTAACTAGAGGGGCCTTTTTATGCCGAAAATTATTGCAGGATTCTTCAGAAAAGGCTTGAAATGTGACGATGGTATGATAGGATACTTCTGTTATGACTAAGAGAATCGAACATTCTGGCTTCTTGCTTAGCACCTCTCTATGGTATATTTTGAGCGACAGCTTATGCTGTACGCTCTAACATATACTTACGACCAAAAACTGAATACTGTATGGCCGTTTGCCCGAGCGGACAAAGGGAGCGGATTGCAAATCCGCTGGCGTTAAGCCATCGAGGGTTCGAATCCCTCAGCGGCCTTTTGAAACAGAGCCCCTGTGGTGGAACGGCAGACACGGTAGGTTCAAAACCTACTGCCGATTAAGGCGTACAGGTTCGACTCCTGTCAGGGGTATTTGAAACTTAATAGGCGAGTTGGGCAGGTGGTGAGCCCGGTAGGCTGTAATAACTGAGAGCGTGCGGCAAAGTTGGAGAGTTGCAGCAGTCTGTCAAACTGTTGGCGAAAGTCTACGTTGGTTCGAATCCAACCCGGTGCATTAAAAGGAGAACTGCTATGAAAACTCAAGCAAACGACGAAGGAGACGACTATGACCGTAAGAGAGCCGAAGACCGGCAAGGTAAACGAAATCTCTTTGACATCCTGCGGGATCATAGAATCCCTTTGAATTCGACAGAAGAAAAAGAATTTGGCAAGAAAAAGGATGCATCCGTGAGGCAAACATGGTAAAATAAAGCCCAGGTGACGGAAACTGGCAAACCTCATTGGTAAATTGTGAAGGAGGTTTACTATAAGATATTGTACCTAATAGTGGAGGTGCAATATGAAGCATACGTCGAAAAGGTATTCTATCCAAGATCTGGAGGAGGCAGTAGCTACTTCTTTCTCCATTAGCCAGGTTTTGGAGAAGATAGGGCTTGCTCCTTCAGGGGGGAATCATTCTCACTTGAAGGGCAAGATTGAAAACTTCAAGATAGATACGAGTCATTTTTTAGGGCAGGCATCTAGAAGAAAGCTTGATAAAACATGGAGCCCACCTAGTAAGAGAGAGTTAAGGGATCTCCTAAAAAAGGGAGTCGTATACAACAATTGCCACCTTAAGAAAAGGTTAATCGAATGTGGCAAACTGGAAGAAAAATGTTCTAAATGCGGAATGGGAACAGAGTGGAATGGAGAACCTCTTTCAATGCATTTGGACCACGAGAACGGAGACAGGACAGACAATCGCATAAGGAATCTTAGATTACTATGTCCAAATTGTCATAGTCAAACTCCTACATATGGAGGAAGGAACAAGAACAAAAATGACTTAAGAGCGGATGTGGCGGAATAGGCAGACGCACTAGACTCAGAATCTAGCGGGAGTAAAATCCCATGGAGGTTCGACTCCTCTTATCCGTATTTGAAAGAGCGGGCGTGGCGGAACTGGCAGACGCACCAGACTTAGGATCTGGCGGGAGTAAAATCCTATGGAGGTTCGACCCCTCTCGCCCGTATTGAAAGGATACAGATATGAAAAGGACAAAGCCGGTATCTCCTATGTGAAGTGTTTAACTTTGCATAGGAGATACGAAAATGGGTTACTTCAGATCCCCCGCAACGACCAATGAACGTCGTGGCTACTACGGGTCCTTGGAGGACATGGAAGATGCTGAAATGCGTTACAGGATTCGAGGGAAAAGGACTCCCCGAATGTTGCCTGACGCATGGGACGACGTTTCAACGACCATCGTAAGGTCTTGGAAGAAGCATCGCAAGACTCAGTACAAGGTAAAGAAAACGGCAAACAAAAAGGATAGCAGCAAGTTTACCGAACATGCAAGACGGAAGCTTGACCCTCATGTGCGATGCAGATACCTATGGAACATGTGTAGCCAATGTCGCAGGGCAAGGCTGGAAGAGATTAAATTGCATCGAGAAGAATGGGCTAGAAAGGAAGAGGAGAAACAGGAACAAAGAGAACGAGATAACATTCGCTTTTGGAACAAGTTGAAAAGAATGGGTTTCGATCCTTACGATATGATCGACAGCGATTGGAATGAATAGAGCGGGAGTGGTGAAATTGGCAAACACGCTGGATTTAAAATCCAGTGCCGTAAGGCTTGAGGGTTCAAGTCCCTCCTTCCGCACTTAACTTAGGAGAAACGAATGTTTGGAAAACCAGAAGATGTTGAAGGCGAATGTAATGCTCACCTTTATATCGGAGACGACTTTGGCGATGGGGTTGCTACCGTCCGATGTCCTCTCCCCCAGGATCATGACGGGCAGCATCAGGAAAAGTTTTATCGAGGCGAAGATCCTGTTGTGATAACTTGGATGAAAGACGAGCGTTACAAAGATGAGAACGGAGAAGTTTGGGATGACGGAGATGATTTTGACGACGATGATTTAGGGGTTGACAGCCATAAAAGATATGGTAAGATGCCCTCTGAAGCTGCGAGAGGTAAGAAAAACTGAGCTTTGCGGAATTCATTAAAGGAATTTCAAGAAAAAGCCGATAAGTTGAATATTGCCCTTGAAAGTGGCTGGGAAGCTGATAAGATAGGGCAGAGTCGTAAGGCTCGACTTTGACAAGTGAAGAAGAAACCGGCGTCCCCTACTGGCGTAGCGTACAAACAACAACGTGGGTTCGAATCCCACTATGTTCACCAACATGAACGTATAGCCAAGTGGATAAGGCAACAGATTTAAGATCTGTGACTAATGTCATACCGCTGCTCGAACTTGGACGCCTGTTTCTTCTTGACTTTTCAAAGAGTTCTTTGAAAACTATATGGTCCTGACTCGTCAAGCTTCTTCGGAAACTTGGCGACCGGGACCTCCATGGGGGAGTAGCTAAAAACTACGTTAAACAGCTATTCCAACTTAGACGGCTTGTTCGTCTCCAATAGGTCGTAGCTTACAAACAAATGGAAAAGCGTTTGCCTCATAAGCGAAAGACTACAGGTTCGAGTCCTGTCTCCCCCACTTGAAATTAAGTTGACGTCCCCAACAAGGACAGCATACAAACCAATCTTCGGAATGCTTTGACCGCTGCCTGAACTTGGACGTTCGCTTTTTGAAAACTGAATAATTATGGGAGAGTAGCTTAGTGCTATAGCTATTCTGACTTAGACGGCTTGTCCGTCTCCAATGGGATGTAGCTTACAAACTTTTGGTAAAGCATTGCCCTGAAAACGCAAGACTCGTAGGTTCGACTCCTACCTCTCCCACTTAGCCTTGTCTCCAACAATTTGGACGTTACAAACGTTAGCTCAGTAGGTTGAGCGTCACTATTAGGAAGTGAAGGTCGCAAGTTCAAATCTTGCACGTTACCCAAGAAACCGTCCTGAAACTTAGACAAGGCTTTTTTTATGCCTCTCTTGAGGCTTGCAGACGAAAGGAGATGAAAAATGTCAGTACTTCACGTCAGATACAATGGAGAATCGTTCGATCTTCTCTTCGAGGATATCGATGTGGGCGATCTCTCTACCGACCAAGACGTCAAGCAGGCTGTAGCTAATCACTTCAGTGCTCCTCTCACCAAGATGAATGGTTTCGTTGTTGACCGCAACGCAGAAACCGGTGACATGACTCTTCGTCCGCAGGCTGTATTCGGTTAATTCCGAATCCGAATCGATAATTTGTAAAACTCTTTCTAAGGAGAAAGACCATGGCTGTACGAACTGCACAAGTTGATACGTCCAGTGAACAGGATCTTCGTTTGGGGATGCTGAATACGCTGTTGATGACTCCCCACAGAAATCTGAGCGCAAGTCATCCTGTTCATGAACAGATGATTGCTCAAGATCCGTTGTTCTACGTTCGTTTGGGCGCATGGTATGCTGACAATGGCGAGATCCGTGACCATAAGGAACTGTTCATCGTCAACCTGTGTCTGAGCAACTTCGAAGGACACCGAGACGTTGGACTGGCCATGCTCCGTGAACTGCCGCCTTATCAGGTGGAGAGAGTTATCGACTTCATTCACGGTCGCAAGAAAAAGGTCAGTACTCCGGTTACGACTGGAACTGGCCGCAACCAGAAGACGACTCATCGAACGGCTTTGACGGATTCTGGTCTGGGCAAGAATATTCCTCGATCTGTTGCAACGGAAGTTAAGCGATACCTGACTGATCGTGAAGACGATCCGGTTTGGTTCGACGCTTGCGTTTTGCAGGCTCGAAAGTCGTTGAAGAGGGTTTACTCTCTTCTCCACATTGAGCCTTCGGATCGAGCGCAAAAGATTCTCTTCGATGAAGATCCGCCTGATGACAGCAAGTTGAAGGCGGTTAAGGAACTGCGTAAGACTGAGTCGGCTGCAAAGCAGGCTGAGATCATCATCGCCAACAAGGTTCCGTACCGAATCGCATCGACGGTAATCTCGGCAATGAGTCCGACCGTTCTTTTGGCTTTGGTTCAGGTCATGAGTGACCAAGAGTTGATCAACAACATCGGTTCGTTGAAGCGTCGTGGTGCATTCGACAACCCGGACCTCAAGGCGTTCATTCAGGAACGTCTTGACAAGGCAAAGACGGGCAAGCGTGTTGCGGCTATGAAAGCGTCCCAGGTCAAGAAGACTACTGATATTGACGAAGACGTTGCCAAGCAGCTTGAGGACATCGGTGATGCTCAGTTGAAGTCGAAGGGACGTATCAAGCGTCCTACGGCAATCATCATCGATAAGTCCGGTTCGATGAACATCGCCATTGAAGTTGGTAAGCAGATTGCTGCTATGACTTCGGCAATCATGGACGCTGATTTGTTCGTCTATGCTTGTGACGAAATGGCGTATCCGATTGTTTCGAGCGGAACGGATTTGGCATCGTGGGAAAAGGCTCTGAATGGCATCTTTGCTACCGGATGTACTTCCTGCGGCGTCGGAATTGAGATGCTTCGACGTAACAAGCAGTACGTCGAGAACATCATCATGATTACGGACGAAGGTGAGAACCGATCTCCGTCGTTCTTGTCCAGCATATTGAACTACATGAAGGATATGGACACTCGTCCGAACGTTCTGTTCGTTAAGTGCGGGACGCATCGGGATACGCTGGAACAGCGATGTCGCAATAACGACATCGACTACGATGCGTATATCTTCAACGGCGACTATTACTCGTTGCCGGGGTTGATCCCGCTTTTGACGAAGCCGTCGAAGATCGATCTGTTGATGGAAATTATGTCGTATACTCTCCCTCAAAGGAAAGTTGCGTAATCCGGAAGGAGCTACATTTTGACTTGAAAAACAGGGTAGCTTCTGCTACCCTGTTTTAATTGGAGTAAGGCCATGAAGGTCAATGAGCTTTTGAAAAAGTTGGCAGCGGAAGAAGATGTTTTCCTCAAGTCGGAATTCTTCAGCCCTGTTCTGCGCAATAAGGCGATCAGGGTTAAGATTGCTGACATCGTTATGTCATTGCGGGTTTCAAAGCCGAGAGGTTTTGAGGGTTGGGGCGTATTCCGTCCCGCTTCCTACAAGCTCGCAGAGTTTGTACGTGAGCCTACGATGATCGAGAGGCGAACGTACTTCAACCTGTTCCCTGTTCTAAGGTTGATCGCAACCAGGCGACAGGACAACCGTTTCTGGGGTATCCCTGCAAACGAAGGTGATTCCCGGTTCAAGATTCAAGGATTTGTTCCTATTCTTTTGCCGGAAGAATTGCAGTTGTTCGATGCAGTGCGTGTTAGATTCGATGGCATCAACTGTTGGTTCGAAAGGATCGACGACGCTCATAGCATCAAGCATGCAACTGTATTGAGAAATGCCTTGTCAGAAAACGTTGCCCCGAAGGACGTTGATTTTTCAAGTATGTCAAAGGAACAGAGACGTGCTTACGACCTTGCTTTGGTCGATGTTGTTGAGGCCGAAAAGGAAGCCAAGAGGCTTGCTGTCGAGGCGGAAGCTCTTACGGCAGAAGGTCGAGTAAAGTCGGCAATCAATCGTGCTGGTGGCGGATTCAGGAGTTTCGTTGAGCGAGGCGAGTCGTATACTGTCGAGTATGTTGTCGATGGTGAAACTCATCGTTCGACTGTTGATAAGAAAACGCTTGCTGTTCAATCGGCGGGCATCTGTTTGTCTGGTGGAGATAGGAACTTCGACTTGCAGAGTTTGGTTGGCGTTATCCGAGAGGGTATTACGGGCAACCAGATTTACCGAGTTGGCGGGAACTATCTTGACGTAGACGATAGAGGAACCGACGATTACACTGGAGATTGGAGCGATTGATGTTCAATATGAATACTGGCGACGAAGAGTCCTACATCTTGGTAGGAGATCTGTACGGACCCGTTTGGGTTACGAGCGCTATCTCTTATGAATTGGGCATCCCAGCTAGGGTTGGATTCAACCATGAACTTGTCAGGAGAGATCCTGATCGAGTGATTGGTTGGATTCATACCCATCCTTCAATGATTGCAAGTCCCAGCACAACCGACATCTTAACTATGAATGCTTGGATAGTTGCCGAAGGAAGACCGTTTGTATGTTGCATTAAGGGAGCAGATGGGCTAAGATGCTTCTGGTTCTTTGACGACGAACAACCTTTCGTTGAGGGACATATTCGAATGATCAAGAAAAGAATTGTGGGGGTTATGCCGACAGTTGTTAGACCCATTATGAAGAAAGCGAAAAAATGGCCAAGAAATTCACACATGAAATCGCCTACCGTGGAGAAGGTCTGATTGATCGTCTCAAGGGCGTTCGTATCGTTGTTTGCGGTGCGGGTGCTTTGGGTAGCAACTTGGTAGAGACCCTGATCCGTCAGGGCGTAAGCGATATCTGCGTCATCGACATGGACCGAGTTGACGAACATAACGTCAACACTCAAGTCTATGGCGACAACGACGTTGGAGCTTTGAAGGTTACGGCTTTGCAAAATCGTATCTGGAGGGATGTTGGCGTGGAAATCGACGTTGTAAACAAGAAGCTTGAAGAAAAAAACGTCAAGAAGTTACTCAAGGGTGCTAAGCTTGTTATCGATGCGTTCGACAACAGCGAGGCCCGGCAGGTTCTCCACGACTATTGTTCTAAGAACAAGATCGATTGCTTGCATTCCGGTTTGTTCGAGGACTATGGAGAAGTCGTTTGGGACAGCGTTTACCAAGTTCCGGCAAATTCGGAAGATGGAGATGTCTGTGACTATCCTTTGGCCCGAAATATCGTAATGCTAGTCGTTACGGTTGTGGCTGAGGAAGTTTTGGACTACGTTCTTTCGGACAACCCTCGTTGGAAGAGTTGGTCCGTAACTCTAAAGGACTTTGCGGTTCGGAGTTACAAGTAGGACTTGACAAGGATTTTGGTTTCTGGTAACATATTAATCATGAAAAGGCAAATCTCCATTTTGAGGATTCCTGTTGGAGGTTACCGATGTTTATGTAGGTAACTTACAACAGGAGTCCGACCATGATTAAACTGTACAAGGACTGCATCGTTCTCGAACATGCAGACAAGAGCAGAGACTACGATGTCGTAGATTCTCTCACCCACTACCTTGGCGAAGTCATCGAGTTTGCCGAAGAAATCACCTTCGGAGAACTGATGAGCCATCTTCGCCAGGACATAGAATTCTACGAGAAGGTTTTCCATGTTCAGTTGGGGGGTTTTTCTATCCAACCTTTTCTCGATGATATGGATCAGGTTCCGTTGAGAACCAAGACGAACCCGACCATTGAATACATCGAGATATACCGGGTTGCCGAGCATTGGGATTACGGCAAGTATGGGAAGGCGTTCGAATACTGGACCGACTTCCATGGCGTCAATACAGACGGCAGCGTGGACGGCTACAAGCCCGGAGAAACCTGTGGGGTCTCGCTTAGCTTCTCGCCTCTCTGCGAGCTTAGGGATTATCCTGTTAGATTGGACAAGGAACTGGAGATCAGGGACTACTCCAAGGACAGCGACGGAAAAAGATCTCTCAAAGCCGAGGACTTGGTTGCGATAAAAACGGAAACATGCTATACTGTATATGATGTTTTCGGTGCCATTTTGGACGACATTACCTTCTACGGATACCCGGAAAATCGAGACGAAAAACTCGAAGACCTGACGGGACAAGTGGAAGAGTTGAAGGAAATGAAGGAGAACGATCCCGAAGAGTATAATCGCCAAGTCAGACCTTGGGAAGAACTCCGAGATGAATTGAAGAAAAGACAAGAAGATGACGACGAAGAAAGTGACTCCTGATTACAGTTCGATATACAGGGGTATCCATAACTTGATTTCTATGTTATGGGTCATTTCGTTACTGATCATCGTCATTTACGAATTGTCGATTTGGTCATGGAGTGTATGGATTTTTGCTACAATCATCATGCTTTATGTCGAACATAAGAATGGTGGCTATCTTTTGGGAAAGAAGAATCTAGTTGGGAATGATCATGGATCCGATGGAATCGATTGATGGACTGATTGAAAAGGCCGAGAAAATCGCTACAGAGGCTCATTATGGCCAAACAAGGTGGGGAGGTCAGCCATACATTACTCACCCCAAGGCAGTAGCAGATTCTGTCCTTCCTCCTCTATATAAGGTTGTGGCATGGTTGCATGACGTTGTTGAGGATAGCGAATATACTCTTGTAGATTTGCGGCAAGAGGGATTCCCAATGGCAATCGTTGAAGCAGTTGATTGTCTGACTAGAAGGAAAGATGAGGATGAAAGCTACTTTGATTTCATCATGAGGTTGAGGACGAACGTTCCTGCCTCATTGGTTAAGATAGCCGATATCAACCATAATCTTCGAGACCTCAACAAGGGGAGCTTGAAAGATAAATACGAACTTGCTGCATATATCATTGTGAAAGAATTGGAATCAGCAGGAATCAACGTTTATGATCAGTTTTCTCCAGAAGCGATGAGATTAGATAACCAAGAACCAAAGACAAATGAGAGTGAGTAGGTCTTTTGGTTCAGTGTTTGTGTTTAGTTTACAATTACCATAAGAAAGGAACCAAATTATGCCCAACCCTAACCTAGATGTCGGTGGGCGAGACAAGAACATCCCCATCAAGTTCTATCATCTGATCATATTAGATCGTAGTGCTTCGATGAGTTCAGTAATAAAGCCAACAGTCAATGGCTTTAACGAAAATGTCACAACCATCCAGAAACTGCAAAGAGAGAACCCGAATCAAGAGCATCGTTATTGCCTGATAACTTTCAACAGTTCGGTCGAATCAATCCACTGGAAAGAAGGCGTCGATGTCATCGAACCATTGACCGCTGAACAGTATGCTCCCGAAAGTACGACGGCTCTTTACGATGCCATTGGGCAAAGCTGTAATCGTCTGAAAGCAGAGATCGACGAAGAACTTCAGGACGAGAAAATCAACGTTGAAGTGATGGTTACTATCCTGACAGATGGCGAAGAAAATGCTTCGAGAGAGTACAATGGCAATCAGGTTGCGGATCTTCTCAAGCACCTGCAACAGGATGGAACCTGGACGTTTACTTATATCGGGGCGAATCACGATGTTGTTGTTACGGCTGATCGACTGAATATCCCGCAAGGCAATACCATGGCCTATAAGGGGGATCAGGTCGGTACTCGGCGGGCATTCGCCGATATATCCATGTCCAGAGGGTCATATGTCGGTACGAAAGCTGCCCTGTATGATGCCGGAGCAGATATTGCGGCATCGAAGATCGACCATCTGCTTGACGACGATCAGGACGATGACCAAGATGTTGCTCAAGCAACACTTGACAAACTTAAGGCGGTAGTTGATAATAAAAAGGAAGATGACGACAAGTAATTGAATAAACAAAAAGTGGCCCTTCGGGCCATAACGGAAGGTAGTGATGAAGGTAAAATGATAAAAGATGGAGTTTTTACTAAAGTAAATTTGGATAGGCTGGATTCCCACTGGTGCGGGACACCTGATTGCTAATCAGGGGGTCGTCTTTGATGATCTGAGGGTTCGAATCCCTCCCTATCCGCTTAAATAACAGGAAGCGAATGGTCCTAGAAATGGGGTCCAAGGGTTTGATTCCCTTACCTTCCTTTTTGAAGCAGCGACAGGAGGCGGAGATGAAACAAAATGTGGTATCATTATTTATGGTGGGTCCCATGCATAGCTGTTTGGTATTCCGTCTACTACTACTTCACCTTTAGGCTGAATCAGGACGGCGGACATCTCTGGGCATGGACGGCTTTCCTTTGGGGAGCCTTAGGTCAATGGTGGGTGTTGATATCTATTATTTCAAAGAGGCAGTTGTTTGACGGGCTTCTTTTTGATAGTATAATCTTTCTTGTCTTTCCGTTGACTATGCTTTATTTGGGAGCGGGAGACAAGTTCAGCGGATGGCAATGGACAGGTTTGGGTTTGGTAGTAGCAGGAATGTTGGCAATGAGATGGGGGCAGTAGGTGGCCAAGGAAATTTACTACAAACAATGCTTTTTGAAAAAAGGGCAGATGGTCTCAAGTAGCGTGGATTCCCGACAGATATTTAGGAAGGGCTTGCTATTGGCGGGCTAAGCCGTCTTGAAAACGGTTTCACGTTAGAAGCGTGATGCAGGTTCGATTCCTGTCCCTTCCGCTTAGGAGAGTTATGAACAGCTTCGGAAAACGAAGCAACCGTAACGAATCCCATACTCTCCTCTTGTTTGGAAAAACTTGGAAGGTAGGCAAATGTTGGTTTGTTGCGCTGGTTTCGAAAACCAGTTAACCCCTGAACAAGGGGTTACAAGGGTTCGATCCCCTTACCTTCCTTTCTACTTGGAAGGTAGACGGATGTTGGTTAGTCGTGCTGGTTTGGAAAACCAGTGGTCCTAGAAATGGGGTCCGAGGGTTCGATTCCCTTACCTTCCTTTGTGTTTACATGTCTGGTAAAATTCATTTCATGACGATAGGTAAATTAGGAGATGTGGCCGAGTGGTTGAAGGCGATTGACTGCTAATCAATTAAGGGGCTGAATTGCTCCTTCCTGGGTTCGAATCCCAGCGTCTCCGCTTTAAAACTAAGGGAATTTATGATGAATGATAATCAAAAAGAATACATACGACTTTTCAAGTTGTTGGACAACAAATCGGACGACGATCCCTCTGGCGATGAAATAAGAGATCGCATGGACGATTGTTGGGGCGACATGTCTGAAGAAGAACAGGATGTCGTAGCAGAAAAGTGTCAAATATAGACGAAGAAGCTGGCAAGCCGTAAGGATATAGCCATGCAAGTAGAGATGCTCAAGAGCAAAATTCATGGAGCAGAGGTCTCCGGAATATTTCCGTACTATGAAGGAAGCATAGGTATAGGACAAGCCATACTGGATGCTTCCCACATTCTACCATATCAAAAAGTTCTTGTAGCAGTCATAGAAACCGGTGAAAGGTTTGAAACTTACGTCATACCGGAGGGCGACCAAACCGCAATCTTCATCAATGGTGCTGCCGCTCAAAAGGTTGAGATCGGTCAGCATGTTATCATCATGGCATTCGCTTTGGTTCCATGGAAAGAAGCAGGAAATACAGATCCTACAATCGTTGTGCTGGAAGACGGGAACGAGATAGGTGAGGAATAATGAATCCACTCTATAGGCAAATCGAGCAAATCATCAAGCTTTGTATACGAGACTATTCTGGTATCATGCCAGACGTTGATATGAAGGTTGCAGAGTTGATTGACGACGTAAACGTGCTTGAATTAATTATGAAACTAGAAGATCAGATAGGCGTTACTCTGGAAGAGAGCGATAACGACATACTTATGTTTTGCGGGGCGAACTCGACGACGGTTGGGTCTCTCGTTGGACTTATCTATTCGGAAGCTAAAGATCAGAGCGTGAAAAAGATAACGAAAAAGAAAAAGAAGGCAGCCGGAAAGGCTGGAGCTAAAACGCCTCGTAAAAAATCACCTCGCAAAAAAGGCTCTAACAAATCTCTTCCTGAAAAGGAAGAGGAACCAGAAGAAATGAGCCGATTCAATTTCTTGGATCTGTAAATATGGCATTATACGTTTTTGATCCATCTAATCCTCCAAAAACTTCTCATCATCATGGTGTGGCGAAAATGGAAAGCCACATGATCCGCATAGGATACAAGGAAAGTATCTGCCTTGATCTCACCAGCATATCTTTTATAAAACATGTAGTAGAAAATGTAAAATACTGGGACAACGACAGCTTTGGAAAACCTGAAAGTGCCTTGTCGTCTATGGAGTACTTGGTGCCTGGAGATGATATAGGTTTTGCATTTTTGGCAAAAGATGGCATAGAGGCGTTTGGGGTCAAGAATCTATACGACGTATTAGCAAAGATCAGAGAAGCTAATGTCAAGATAAAGACCGGAGTGGCTATTAGAGTCTTCGATAAGGCCAAAAGAATAAAATACTCTGTTGATGTAGAAGTAAAAAGACTTGCGGACTACATGCTAAAGGTTGATGGGGATTGGTCCCCTATTATCGATTGTTCTGGAAAGGTTCTGAACGCAAAATACGAAAAATGTGATAAGAACGGAACAATAACAACATCTTTGGGGGCTATTGTGGATGTCGGAAACATAATCGCAAGAGAGCCTCATCTCGATTTGGAGAGTAGAAATGAACAAAGTGGGGAGAATGGTCAAAAAAGAAACAGTTAAGTTCACGCCGTCCCCAGAGCCATACCTCGACGTCTGAAAAGAAATCTATTTGGCAACGAGTTACTTAGGCCACTTGTTTATTGGACAGGACTGCTTCCTCTTTTTGGCTTTGACGGAAATCAATTCACCTGTTTTTCTACATTTGCTTCGCCTGGTTAGTGTCTTTACTTTGTAATGTTTGTCTGTCGCATATTTGCAAGCATTGCAGGCGTTGAAGCGTTGCTTCAGGGTCTCAAACTCCACCTCTTGCTTTTTGGCTTTGATGGTTTTGTTTTTTTGTTTTATGCTTTTGCGACGACATCCACATGGCATGTTGAATTCAATTCCTATTAGGAGTTACACTGTAGAATTTGAACTGATCCGTTTCTATTTCCAAGTTCGCATTCCACCAACTGTTGTCCCAACTACTAGGCTTATCGACTCTTTCGTCATGGTAATATACAATGGGATTACCAGAAGGACCATTCAAAGGTCTAGCTCCTCCGGTAGCGAGTTGTAAAGAGTGTTCCCAAGCATCAATTTCTGGTTGATACTCGAATTGTTCTGGATGTTCAGATCTATACCACAGCTTGTTGCCATTAATGGCTGAGTAAGCTTTGGGTTGTTCAGCTACATCTCTCATGGAAGAGAGTTTTCCTCTACCGAATCCTGGGTGGTTCATTCTGTTGATCATACTGGCGGCAACTAGTTCTCTTTCTTTTTTGCTAGTTCCGGCAGCTTCAGAAAAGATTACTCTGGCTACAAAGTTCTCATCTTCAGAGATCTTTTTTTTAGGTTCTGGCTGTGGCTTAGGTTCAGGCTGAATCAGTTTTTGTTCGATTTGGGTGGGGGGATTTTGTTGCATTTCTTGTTGGACTACTTGGGCAGCGGCTTGTGGATCTTTTTGGATAGCTTGTATAGCTTCTTCTTTGCCTCCAAAACTTTGGGTAAGAACAACCATTAAAAGCGTTGCAGGAACCGCAATCCCTAAGAATTTAAGAGCTTGCACGAATTCGTCGAAACTAGCCTGTTTATACCAATTCATACCTGTACTTTCGATTGTGAACGTTTTTATCCTTTAGTTTTTGACGCTTGAACTCCGATAAAGTTAGGTGTAGACATGGCAAAGAAAGATAAACTAAAAAACATCGTCAAAGACTGGGCAGAAGGCGTGTACCATCGCATGTGCCTGGCGGCTTCTTCTCCCGCTCATAGGTTGGATAAAGACGAACTTGAGTTGTACAAGTTTTTGGAATCTTGGGGGTGGTTTGAGTTATTTCCTTTTGAAAATGGCGGGACAGGAGAAGACGCTACTAGATTGATGCTCGCCATGCATCGATACCAGAAATTGTCGTCTCAGAGGAAAGAAGATAAGAAAAAGCCCTCTAAATGGGAGGTTGTACAGAAGAGGCTTAAGGAGAAGGGGCTGTAACCATGCTAGGATCGCTCCTAATCTATTTCATCATATCCATGATGGCATCTTATGGGTTAGCTATAGCAATCGCTGAGAAGGGCTCTGAATGGCCTATTCGACCTATAAAACTAAGGCTTAAAATAGCCCTTCATAAGCTTCATTGGAAATTGCCCAGAATGCTGGATTGTACGGTCTGTTCCTCATTCTGGGCGGCTCTGATAGTCGATTCTATCCTATATGCCTGTTCGGGCTTCTATTTCTTGTGGCCCATATCCGGATTTGCTGTTTTAGGAGTCACTTGGACAATAGTTGAGTTTCTCAACGCTATTGATTCTGATCCTCAGCTTTACCTTCCTGATAACGGCGAGGCCAGTCCATCAGAGTTGGGACCAGATCTTGTTTAAAACGGCGAGTCACCGGGACTCCCAGAGGAATAGATTCCCGGCGATCATATCCATAAGCCGTCTTGCTTGTAATGATAATCGGAGGGCTTTGAACTCTCTTGTATACCGCTCCATTGATTCTTTTCATTAACCATTGTAGATCTTCAATAAAGACGACTGGATCATCAACCATGTGGAGCCTCATCAACTCGATGGGGATATCCAGCTTTTCATGCAACGTTCCGTCCAGCCACCATTCAACCAGATTCTCAGGCGTTGAGATCGTATAGTTGGTCAATTCTCTGATGATAGCACAATGATAGCCTACTTTAATGGGATCAACTTGTTTGTTTGCCAGGGGTTGTAATTCTGCGCTGGGTTGAATCTTTCCCTTGCCGAATTTGTAAATATCATCCGGAAGAAGTTGATGAGGTATAGCTTGATACAGACGAGCCATTTGGTAGACTTCAGCTTTGGTCAGATCTCCGATAGGGGCCACCGCTCCACCCCAGTCTCCGTACAGAGTAGCGTAACCCAAAGCGATCTCAACCTTGTTGCCGTTACAGGTGAAGATCGTGGGTTGTTTTCTGTCCTCTCCAATCGATTGGGTGAGATTAGAAAGGATGTCTGTCGAACGGATCTTGGCTTGGATGTTTTCTTGAACAATGGGAGGAATGATCTCTCCATCTTTTTGATGACGAGTAATCCTGGAATTCACTGTAATGCGCAGGGCGAGATTTACATGTTTGACAACTTCGTTAATAGGAATGATCGCATGTTCTATGCCCAGATTATCAACCAACGTATTGAATACGTTTTTGGTTTCTTCAGAACTATTGACAGTCGGCATATTAACGCCGATGACTTTATCTTTGCCAAAAGCTTCAACAAGCAAGCAGGCAACAAGGGCAGAGTCGATACCTCCGCTGATACCGAGGACCGCATTGGGATTGCTTGGGGACCTCATCATATGGCGAACGTGACGAAGTCCTCGAACGATAGCGTTTTTCTTTTGTTCAATCGAAGTTTCGTCGCTGTCCCTTGGAACAGCGGGAAGCGTATTGATGATGTCGAGTCTTTTTGAGTTCTCGATCAAACATCCATGAACATAGGTGTGGTCACTCTCTTCAAAGTTAGCAGATGCGAGGCATCGTGGCTTTCCATCTTTTCCATAGACGGTTGATCCTCCGTCAAATGTCACGATGTTCTTGCCGTTGTTCTGTGCGCCAGTTGCGTTAACATAGTAGTAGGGTACAAATTCATCGCCGCATTCCTTAGCAATGAATGCGATCCGCCGATCCCTGGCTTCATTCTTGCCCATGGTCCAAGGAGAGGCAGATAGATTGATGATAAGGTCAACGCCTTGTTTGGTTAATATGCCAGCAGGGTTGATGGACTCTCTTCTTTCTTGATAGTCGGCGCACCAAAGGTCTTCGCACAACTGTAAGCCGATTCGATATGGCTTGAGTCCCAATCCCTTTTGAGATGGAGCTTCAAACAAGAAAGGTTTAATCAGCGAAGGAAGTTTACATCCTACATGTCTTGCGTATGTCAGTGAACTGGTGAAGTACCGCTTGTCATCGAAGAACCGATAATTAGGAAGAAGCGTCTTGATGTACATGATGCCGGGAAGGAAGTCGCATCCGCCAACCATCGGAACGTACTTGCCATCCATGGCGAAGAAGGCGGCATTGAAAAGCATGGGTTGGCCGTCTTCTCCCCGTTTGGTTTCGTCCATGTAGACGTTTCCCCAAATGACTCCGATACCTTCGGATGCCTTGAGGATATCTTCGTTGTAGCTCATTAAGTCTTGGCAGAACGATGGGTGTTTGAACATATCGCCTACGAGATATCCGCCTATGCAAAGTTCAGGGAAGGCAACTATATCGACGCCGCCTGCTTTGGCTTTATCGATATACTTGATCATCCGCTTTACGTTGCGAGCAGGATCTCCAGCTTTGACATCAAGCTGAATGAGGGCAATTTTCATGTGGCGACACCATTCATCCTCCGGATCTCTTCTTTGTAGAGTTTGATCGTGTCTTCGTCACCAGTATGCTTGCCTGGGGTATCGCTGAGTTTGCAAGTCGGAACCCAGACTCCATTGGTATGTATGCCAACCATTTTGATCACCATGTTCAAAGGAACGACGCCAACGTCATTGGAAAAATGGGTTCCGATACCGTAGGAATCTTTGACCTGATCGTGGAAAACGTTTTTGATCTGAATCGCTTCAGTAAGGGTCAGGCCATCGCTGAAAACGACAGATTTGGTAATGGGATCGATACCCAAACCTTCGTAGTGTTTCACCATAGTCTCGCCGTATCCATATGGATCTCCGGAATCCTGTCGAGTCCCATCGAACAGCTTGGCGTAGAACCCATCAAAGACTCGCAAGAATTCTTGAGTCGTGAATGTATCGGGCAGAGCGATGCCCAAGCTTCCGTGGTAGAAGTCTACCCATTTCCCCATGCCCATTGAGTTAGCCATGAGGACGCCGTACTTAGCGGCATGGAACATGTACCATTCATGAGCCTGCGTTCCAATGGCTTTCAACCCATGCTTCATTGCGAGATAAACATTGGATGTCCCGATCAAGTATTCTCCAGACATCTTTTTGAGATTCTCGACAACAATGTCTTGGCATCGGAATGAGCGTCGTCGGCGGGAACCGAACTCGGCGGTACGAAGTTGGTTGTCGTAAATGATCGTACCTTTGTCTTCGGCACGTTCTTTCCAGAAGCCGGGTCCGTCAATGCAATTCCTTGTCATTTTGATGTCGCCGCCAATGAGATCAAAATACAACTCGCTGATCAAAGCCATGAGCTTAACTTCCCAAAGAACCGTTCGATACCAGTAGCCTTCGATTTCTACCGAGAGTTTTCCATCGCTCTGGGAAATCTTGACTTCGTTGGGATCGTGCCTGTACCCATGAAGGAAGTCAAGGTACGGCGGCGGAAAATACGGACATGACAAAGAAAGGAAATGTTTCTCATCATCAGTCAATGCGAGTTTCGCAATGGCGTTGACTTCTTCTCTGAGTGCTGCTGCGAACCCATCCGGGAATTCTACGTCGTCTCTAAGGAACAGCCTGTACCGAACCTTGTTTCTGGGGTAAAGGGCCATGATAGCCGCCTGCATCGACAGTTTATACAGGTCGTCATCAATGATGCTCTGGATGATCGCCATAGTCGCAACTCCTGAAAAAACCTAAGTTTATCAAAGGAATCCTGCCATTTGGGACTAAATTAATGGCTGGCGAACTCCATGTATCCAACGGGAGTATACCAGAAATGGGAGAGGATGCCAAGCTATTTTTTTTCAACTAAAAACCTTGACATATTTCGCCCATAAAACCGATAGTGTTTATATCGGTGCTAGTGTGTGTGGATGGAAGGGAGAGACAATGGTGAAAACTGAAGTTTCAATTGAACAGCTATGGGATCAGCATTTTGAGACCAGGAACGATAAAGTCAAACAGCAATTGGTTGACTTTTACTTTAACTATGTCCAGAAGATAGCTGGTAAACTTGCGGCCAAAATGAGATGGAAAGTCCATCCTACTGAACTGGCTTCATTCGGAGTAGACGGTCTATACAATGCCATCGATGGCTACGACCCTGATCGCAACGTCAAGTTCGAAATCTATGCCCGTCCTAGAATCAAAGGTGCCATGATCGATGGATTGAGGCGGGAGGATATCGTTCCTCGTACGGTTAGAATGAATATATCCGTGTTCGAAAGAACCAAGCAGCATATGCAAACGGAAAGTGGAGAGTTTGTATCCGACATCGAAGTTCTTAGAAAGATGGGGATCGAGGATAAGAATCTCAATCATAGTTTGAAGAAGTTTTCTTCTGTTTATGTCGCTAGTCTTGATCATTCCAACAATCATTCTCAGGAAGCTGGGAGCGAGGGTATGGGGGAGGGACATTCGGATTACAACGATATGCTCAAGGACACTCATACGGAAATGCCCGGAAATGGTCTGATGAGGCGAGAATTTTTCTCAAAATTAATGGGAAAAAGCTTTTCTAGGGTTGAACAAAAAATCGTTTACTATTACTATTATGAATCCCTGACAATGGGTCAGGTAGCTGATAAGGTAAATCTCTCAGAGTCGAGGGTTAGTCAGATGCACAAAGATATCCTTTCAAGGTTGCGAAATAAGATAGAGCGCAACCCCGATTATTTCGGGACGGATGTTATGCGCATCTTTGAAGACCAGACAGGCGCAGAACAGCCGTATTAAGTGCCTTTTCTCTCGATATCCTATAAACAATTGGGAGACCGGCATGGCGATTAAAATCGTTGAAGGCGATAAAGCAAATATTACCAAACCCAAGACCGACGCTTTAGTCAGTCCAGCGAATGGGGTTGGTATAATGGGAGCCGGTGCGGCAGGAGCGATAGCCGAAGCAGGAGGGCAGAATTTTCGCAGAGAAGCAAAAGGCAAGGTAGATGTTCATGGTAAGCCGTTCGAACCAGGAGACTGTTACTCGACTGAACCTCATCGGCTAAAAAGACGAGGGGTAAAAAGGGTGTACCATGCGGTAACGATGAAATACCCCGGAGGCTTTACCAGTCTTGATATTGTAGACAAGGCAATGCGAAAAGTGTTGAACCAAGCGATTAAAGATGAGATGGAAAGTATTGCTTTTCCTGGGTTGGGGACTGGCATCGGAGGATTAGAGGCAAGTTCGGTAGCAAGGATAATGATGGGGATAGCTAAAAACTACACCCATCTAATTGACATCAGGTTCGTTGACATCAATCCAAGGATGATTAGCGAATGGAACAAATATTTGTAAGGGGAACCTTGAGAAATGGAGTAGTAAAATGTCTGTATTGCAAGATCCGGTATTGATTCTGAACAGAAACTTCACACCTGTAACTGTCATGAACGTTGAAGACGTAATTACCAAAGTTTTCATCGGCACTATGCAATTCGTTGATGAGGATAATTACACTACCTACGATTGGGAGACATGGGAAACTCTTCCGGTCGGAGATAAAACCTTCATTCGTCTGACCAGAGACAGGAAGGCCAGGGCTCCTAAGGTGGCCATGGCTATCAATTACCGAGACATTCCTATCTACGAGATTCAGTACTCGAAGAGGAACGTCTACTTGCGAGACCGTGTATGCCAGTATACGGGAGACATCTTTCCTATTAGAGATGGTTCTGTTGACCATGTCGTCCCAACGTCCAGGGGCGGAGGAAACGACTGGCAGAACGTTGTTTGGACCAGTAAACGTCTAAACCACGCAAAGGGAGATAAAACTCCCGAAGAGATGGGATTGAAGCTTATTCGTAAGCCTTTCAAGCCTTCTTGGAGTCCTTTGTTTGCTCGAAGGTTGAGAAGTATGCCTGACGAGTGGATGAAATTCTTGAGAGACAGCGACGTTAAGTTGATGCGAGGTATGCAGCTTGCGTTGGCGGCTGGATAACTCGCTGATGATCAAGAAAAGGGTTAGAGCATACAAGTATGGGAATCACTGGGGTGCAAAACGTTGGAATGGCGTTTTCACCGACGTGCCATGCTTTTTGATCGGGAATGGTCCCTCATTAGACGACGTTGATGTCAGTCTTTTGGGGGACCATTTTACTATAGGGATGAACCGGGCTTTTATGCGAATAGATCCTACCATACTCATGTGGCAGGATATACAGACTTGGATTACTGAGAAAAAACATATCGTACGAACCAAAGCTATTAAGTTTTGTCGTGAAAACGCAGAGACCCAAGGTCGTTTCTATCATTATAGATTAACAGTTGGCGACTATAAGATTCCTACTCATCCAGCCGTTTTGCATGGCCGGGGGTCAACCGGGCCTCTGGCCTTTCAACTAGCTTACAAAATGGGTTGCAATCCCATCGTTTTGGTAGGCATGGATTGTTGTTACAGAGAAGGTAAAACCGACTTCTATGGCGTAAATCATTTCCACTACCCACACACCTTAAGAAATTGCGGCAAGGGACTAAAATGGATCAAGACGTTCTCAGAAGAAAAGAAAATCATCAATTGCTCTCCCAGCAAAGTGTTCGATGATTGTTATACTTTAGAAGAAGCATTGGACGAAATAGGAGGCGAGAAAGCCTATCCTCGTGCGATGTTGCATAAGAAAATTGTCAACAGAAGCAAGTAATCGCTTCGGATTGGCAAGAATATTCTTATGCGGAATTGATGCGAAATTGATGCTGACCAACATCTTACAAGACAAGAAATGTTTTCCCGATTTAAGGCAGGAGGAAGATGTGATTGCCTAAGTAATGTGAGTAAGCTTAACCGATAGTCTTTAGGCAATTCATTGGGAGAGGAGAAAGGGATGCCCCCTGAATCAGTAACGATAGAGAAAACCAAAGAACAGGAAGATAATGGCGAGAAACCAGTTTCCGAATCCGTATTTTACGACTACGATCAATCATTAGAGAAATGCACGGACTACTTTGACGGCGACGATTTAGCCGCAAAAGTATTCCTTGACAAGTACGCTCTCAGAGACAATGAAAAGAATCTTCTAGAAGAAACTCCCGATCAGATGCATTGGCGTCTGGCCAACGAATTCGCCCGTATCGAGGCCGGTAAGTTCAAAGAACCCCTTTCCGCTCAAGATATATTCAACTATCTAGATCATTTCAAATACGTCGTTCCCCAAGGCAGTCCGATGTATGGGATTGGGAATAATCATCAATTTATTACCCTATCCAATTGCTTTTCTCCAGGAACGAGAGTTTTGACTGACAATGGTGTTAAGAACATAGAAGGTGTATGTGTGGGGGATAGGGTTGTTACTCACAATGGTACATTTGAGTTGGTTTCCCAAGTGCATAAGAACTTGCTCGGAAACAGGCGTATGTTTGATTTGAAATGCTTTCGTACTCCTAACGTAACAGTTACGGATAATCATAAATTCCTATCCCTATCCAGTGAACAAGAAAAATGGGAAGAAGAACCTCAGTGGAATTCTGTTGAATATCTCCGAGAAGGTGATTATATCGCCATACCCGATCATGACTCTGACTGGGATAACGAAACCCCCAGTATTGATCTGAATGAACTTTTTCCAGAAGATATGCACCAAAGGGGAGAGCATATTTATACAGTTAGTAGAGACGATTCGTCTATTCAACTTGCCACTCAATATCGAACTAAACAAACTACGAAATTGTTAACAAGATCCCATCAAGCGGTAAAGTCTGTTTGGACAGTAGATGAACATTTTGCTTATTTTGTCGGCCTCTGGTATGGCGACGGTTGCGTTTTTGATAATTACGGTGCTAAGGGTCTGCGAAATAGAAAACATACTACAGAACCCAAAGTGAGAGGTATAACTTTTACATTTGGATCAGATGAAAAAGAAATCATCGACTATGTAACAACGTATGGTGAAAAGATATTCGGCATTAAACCGGATGTCAATAACAACGAGCACATAGATGGGACCGTGCAAATAGTCTATCATTCCACGTTAATCGGTATGGCTTTTGAAAAATTGTTCGGAAGAAAATCGGAAGGTAAAAAAATATATGATACTATGTTCACCTGGAGCAAGGAACTCGTACTCGCACTTACACAAGGCTTGATAGACTCTGATGGGACTATAACAAAAGATGGCGATTTGAGAGTGGTTCTTTCTAATCATGGATTGGTTGAATCTTTCTACCATCTTCTTCGTAGTTTCAATATACCAATTGGCATAACTAGAAGTGTTAATGTTGAGTTGGCGAAGAATTATTATGCTCGTCTGGATTTCCCAAAATGCTCTAGTTTTATATCTTCTAGTCTAAAACATTACGACGACAACAGGATACATTCGCTATCCGAGAAAGAAGAGGTAGAATGGCATGTAAAAGACATAGGAGGACGGAAGTTTGTTCGCATAGATTCTAAGACTCTAAATACATCTTCTCCTAAATATGTATACACTATTGGGGTAGAGAACCATCATTCATACCCTGTAGAGGGCCTTGTCAGCCTGAACTGCTACGTTGTTGACTCTCCTTTAGACAGCTATGGAGATATTGCAAGAGCAGACGAGCATCTTGTACAAATATCCAAGCGTCGTGGTGGAACCGGGATGGACATCTCTCATTTACGCCCCAGTGGCTCAGCTACTCGCAACGCAGCCAGAACCTCGACAGGCATTATCCCCTTCTTGGAAAGGTATTCCAACTCCATACGTGAAGTTGGGCAAGCGGGTCGTCGTGGCGCTTTGATGGTGACTCTATCTGTGCATCATCCTGAAATTCTGGATTTTGCAAATGTTAAGAAAGACCTTCAAAGAGTAACGGGAGCTAATATCTCAGTACGTTTGTCGGACGAGTTTTTGAAAGCTGTTGAAAATGACCAAGAATATGAACAGAGATGGCCAATCGATGCAGAAAAACCAACCATCGTTCAGAAAGTAAATGCAAAAGAAGTTTGGATGAAGATTGTTGAAAACGCTCACGCTATGGCTGAGCCAGGTTTATTGTTCTGGGACAATATCCTGCGAGAGTCCCCAGCCGATTGTTACGCTGATTTTGGTTTCATGACAATCAGCACAAATCCGTGCAGCGAATTAACATTGTGTGCCAATGACTCTTGTCGTTTGATGTTGTTTAACCTGTTGAACTATGTTGTTCATCCGTTTACAAGAAAAGCTTACTTTGATTTTGAGTTATTTTCCAAACATGCTCAGATTATCCAACGTCTTATGGACGATATGGTTGATCTCGAATTGGAGAAAGTTAACAGCATCATATCCAAGATCAAAAACGATCCTGAACCTGCTCATGTCAGACAGAGAGAACTGGAATTATGGGAAGGCATACGTACGAAGTGCGAGCAGGGACGAAGAACGGGAACAGGCATTACTGGGCTTGGCGATACAATTGCGGCTATGGGATATGCCTATGGTAGCAAGAAGTGTATTGAAGTCGTAGACGAAATTTATCGCACTTTGAAACTAGGGTGCTATAGAAGTTCTGTTGATATGGCTAAAGAGTTGGGACCTTTCCCAATCTGGGACCATGAGTTTGAAAAGAGCAATCCTTTCCTTCGCCGAATTAAGGACGAAGATCCCAAACTGTACGAAGATATGAAGCGATACGGTCGTCGCAATATCGCTATCCTAACAACCGCCCCGGCAGGAAGCGTTAGTATTCTTACAAGAACAACTTCTGGCATTGAGCCTCTGTTCATGATCGGATACAAGAGGCGCAAGAAGATCAACCCCAATGATGAAAACGTGAGAGTTGACTTCACTGATCCTAACGGAGATTGTTGGGAAGAGTTTACGGTTTACCATCCGCAAATACAGAAATGGATGGAAGTCACCGGCAAAGACAATGTAGAAGAATCCCCATGGTTTGGGCATTGCGCCGAAGATATAAATTGGAAACAAAGGGTCCATCTGCAAGCAACCGCTACTAGACATGTTGATCATTCCATTAGTAGTACGATCAATCTTCCCGAAGACGTTGAGGTTGAACAAGTAGCCGAGATTTATGAGACTGCATGGAAACAAGGATGCAAAGGCATTACTGTGTATCGTAAGAATTGTCGTACTGGCGTGTTGGTTGAAGACAAAAAAGAAGACGAAAGAAATGGAAACCACATTACGAAGACTGTTGCTCCCAAACGACCTGAAGATCTTGACGCAGAACTTCATTTTACCAGAGTGACCGGACAATTGTATTTGATCGTTGTCGGATTACTTGGTTCCGATCCATACGAAATCTTTATTGGTAAGAACGGGTTCCATAAAAGGAACGCCATTCTTCAAGGAAAGATGTCTAGAGTAGGTAGAGGTAAGTATCGAGGTATATTCCGTGACCATGATACCGAAGTTGAAGTAGAAAACGTAGGCGAATTCTGTACTGAAGAAGAAGAATCGCTGACAAGGATGATATCGACAAGCCTTAGGCACGGTGCTGACGTGGCGTTTGTTGTCCATCAACTTGAGAAGACAAGAGGTGACCTTCAGTCGCCAGCCAAAGCTTTGGCAAGAGTTTTGAAAAAGTACGTTGAAGATGGAACTTCGGTGACGGGAGAGGAATGTCCAACTTGCGGTGGAGCTTTAGAAAGAAACCAAGGTTGCTCTACTTGTAAATCCTGCGGCTGGAGCAAATGTCTCTAATACAATTCGAAGGAGAGAAAGATGAAGCCTGTTTTGAAGATGAAGATGCTTGATGGAAGAGCGATTGCACCAACCCAAGGACATCCCGGAGAAGATGCAGCGTACGATATGTATGCTATCGATGATGGTAAGTTCAAATTTGTAAATGGAAAACTTCTTTACATAGAGTATAGCACTGGGTGGGCAATAGAGCCGCCACCTGGATACCATACTGAAATCATGCCAAGGTCAAGCAATTCCAAGAAGGATTTGTTGCTGTGCAATTCCATAGGATTGGTTGACGAAGGATATAGGGGCGATATCCTTTTTCGATACCAGCTAATAGACTTTTTGGGATTCATGCCCGACAAGTATCTTACTGATGTCGATTGTTCATGGATGAAGTTCAAGTATGATTTATACAAATCTGGCGACAGGTGCGGTCAAATCCTTATGAGGAAAACCGAGCATTTCAATATCATGGTTGTTAGTGAACTGGAAGATTCCCAGCGAGGCGAGGCTGGTTTGGGATCTACCGGAACCTGACTTTCGGGAAGGTAAAAACGCCATCTGACGATAATGTAAAGGGATGGCGTTATCAAGTGAAAATGTAGTCTTTGTTTACCGGTCTGGCGATGGTGCTAGTCTGGATATTGCCAATAGATACCAAACAATTCATGGCTTAGCTGACGAGCAGCTAGTAGGCGTCCCTTGTTCTGATGTAGATATACTGAACGATGAGGATGAATTTAATACCCAAGTTCTGACGCCTCTGAAGACCGCTCTAGCTACTGCCCCGCTTTCAAACAGAACTATTTGGGTTATTATTCTGGGTTTCACCGTACCTGGCGGGTTTATGGAGGGGACAGACATCATATCTGCTTCCTCTCGAATCTCTAGAATTAACCACACGTTCTCCAAGAAAACAGAAAACTATTTGTATAACCGACAGATCTTCGCCAGATACGACGGAGATGATGCTGACTTTGGCTTGATTACAGCAAGAATGGATGGCCCCAATAGTGCCGCCGTAGTCAACATGATGAATCAAGGAGATAAACTTTCTAAACAGGTTATCGTCAACGGAAAATTCTACATTGATCCATACTCTGATCGAGCAGGGCCTGATGCGGATAGATATACTGATGATCTGGTGGGATTCCTAAACTCAACTCTTGGCAGTCTTAATCTTGATGTCTTTACAACCCAATTTATAGATCCATACTTTGATTCCGTCCTTCCTTCGGTTGAGGGAGATTCGTTTGTGTGGTCGTGGTTTACTGACAGAACTACTTCTTCGTTCTTTAGGGTAACCAATACGAAGCGTGCGTTTTTCTATAATGCAGATTATGACGCTGCCGGTTTGGTTAGATCCACAACAGAAGGACGATGGGTTCCGTTGGCTATATCTGCCGGATACAGTGGGTTGGCTGGAGCTATGTCTGATCCAACGATAGACGGGTTTCTTAGACCTAAACCTTTCTTTGAAGCTTTGCGAAGAGGAGCGACAATTGGCGAGGCGTATATATTCAGCGTTCCTCACGTTGATTGGACACTAGCGTTCTTCGGGGATCCGTTGGTAACGTTCGACTTCCCAAAACCTGATGCAGTTGCTGAAGATGAAACAAAGATAGGCGAAGACGAAATGTGGAGGTTGATATCTGGAGACTTTGCACGTTCTGTAGCATATATGAATGTAAGATCTGATGCCATATCAAATGTGAGGAATACGGTTGTTTCTTCAACAGATGTTGCCACGGCAGTTGATATGATGTCAAGAGTCAATGATTTGATTGGTCACAATAATTCGGAAAGAATAACTGCATTGTTCAACCCATTTGCTGGGGCTTTTTTCAGATTCCCTGTCAATTTCTTCAAGACAGAAAGTATCACAAGTCTATTTAAGACGTTGGATGAATATTTGACAGATCGTGAATTCAAAGTTAGCGTTCTGCTGAAAAATCTGAATGAAGCTTTTTCCAACATCTCATCTGCTAATGTCTTGGACGAAGGGTTCTGGGATTTTGAGTTTACGATCACGGACGAAGCAGTTGCGTTTACGAACTACCATTTCCAGATTGATATTTCCACCGAATCGGACTTTTCGGATATTACTGTCACTGTAAATAACCTTTCGTCGCAAGAAGGGTGGATGGTAGAGGAAGACGACGACGAGTTTATCGACATGCCAGCAGGTGGGGTGCAGTCTGGTTTTGTTGGCAAAAGAGTAAGATACATAAGTCAGGATGATGAGTATCTAGTAAGGGGTCAAGAATATTATGTTCGTTATCGTCAAAGAGATGCGAGCGGGATTTGGTATGACTATACCTCATTAAGCGATATTGTGTATACATGATTAGTCCCAGCGAATATAGCGTGATCGTTTCATCGATAGCAGAGGCAGAAGATGCTTCAGTCAGTGCAGGTGGTCGAGTAACCGCCATGCGTAATACTATCGCTACGTCCAGTTTGACTGCGACCGATATCGAAAGAACCAATCTTGATCGAGGGCTTGAGAAATTGGGCCAGACCATAACAAGAGAATACGTTCAAGCCCAAACGGTGTTAAGCCTAATTGAGGCTCTTCAAGTTCATGTTGTTCATCATTATGGTGATGTGAATGCCTTTCTTTCAGACAACAATATATTGGTCCCACAAACGTTCGCTACCTTGTCTGCGACGGCAGGATACGAAATTAATGCTGGAAATATAGAGTAGTTCTCTAACTTTTGTTGAACACATATGTTGTAACGAAAGTTTTGACAAGGACTGTTTTATGGCCCGCAAGAAGAAGTCTGCTGAAATAGAATCTGTTAACTCATTGCTTTCTGACCTGAAAAATGAGATTACTTCAGGCGAAGGCGGAGGCTATATACCTGATATCATTGCATTTGTGGAAGATCCGTTTTATTTAGGTTTGCCGCATCGACCAAGTCCTGTTTTGCTTTATCCTGTCCAAAAAATGATCCTCAAGGTTTTCTACAGAGGATCGATGGGTAACGAGACCCTAAAACTGAATCCTGAAGAGATAGAAATGTGCGAACGTTTGGGTCTATTTCAAGCAAAGGAAAACGAATGGGTAGAGAACGGAGATATCCTGGGGAAATACAACTCCGAAGATATCTTTAGAGAGCTTGTCTTGTGTTGGGGGCGTCGTAGCGGGAAAGACTTCCTGATTTCTATTGTCGCTCTATACGAAGCAATGCGTCTGTTGGAATGCGAGGGCGGAGACCCTTACGCTTTGTATAACATCGCTTCTGGTATGCCAATTAGTATCCTAACGGTAGCCTCAGCCAGGCATCAGGCTCGTATCGCTTTCCAGGAAATTCGTGATAAGCTAATGCTCAGTCCTTACTTCAAAGACAAGATAGGCCCCGAAGGTGTTGAAGAAGGAGCTATTTATCTACTAACTCCTTCCGATGTAGAATTCAACAAACAGATGAATGAACAAAGGCTGCCACCCAAGAAGGGGTCAGTTGTTATCGAAGTCGGTAACAGTAACTCTGACGGCTTGTTGGGTAAGGGTGTTTTTGTTCTTATTCTTGATGAAGTTGCGTCTTACAAGAGTACCGGAAGCTCGTCATCGGGTGAGCGTATCCTTTCAGCCTTGACCCCTTCTTTGAATACGTATGGACGTAACTTTGATGCGTTCGACGAAGACGGAAATCCGATTTTAGACGACGAAGGCAATCAAAAGATAAACCGAATATTCGACAGTAAGATTCTATCCATCTCATCCCCCAGAGGTAAGGAAGGTGTTTTCTGGGATATGTATGAGAACGCTCATAACATCAAGCATAGATTGATGTGTCGCCTTCCTACTTGGGACGTTAATACTCAACAAACAAAATACTCGCTGTTAGAAGCTAATTCAGAAATGAATGACGAAGAGTTCCAGATGGAATTTGGAGCCATGTTTTCAGGTACTGCCGGTGAAAGTTGTTTTGATAGAGACTCGGTTGAATCTTGCTTCAAGTTTCCAGAACTTAACAACAGGACAATCGGAGAACCAGGTAAGATATATTTTGCTCACCTTGACCCCGCTACATCAAGCAATAATTATGCACTGGTTATTACACATAGAGAGAACGCAATCAATCCGGAAACTAAAAAGGCTGAGCCTGTTGTTATTGTTGATCATGTTAAGTTTTGGCAACCAGATGATGACACGCCAATATCTATTGAAGAGATAGATGACTATGTAATAGGTTTGAAGAGAAGGTTCTATCTTGGTTTAGTAACCTATGACCAAATGAACTCTGCTGCCAGTATTCAGAAAATGAGGAAGGCAGGACTCAGAGCCAAGGAAATGAAGTATACCAGAAAATACAAGATGACGATCTATAAAGAACTGGAACACATGATTAACTCCGGTCGTCTTCATATTCCACGGACGGACAGGGCCTGTGAGCAGTTGAGAAACGAAATGCTTCATCTGCAACGCAAGTATGACTCAACAGGATTCAAGGTCTATCCGCCTCAGAACAAAGATGGCGTAACAACCGATGACTTGTGCGATGCCTTGGCTGGGGCCGTTTGGAATACTATTGCCAGTGCTGTTCATAGTTTACCTCATGGCAGGATAGTGGAAACTGGCGTCGTCCCTAGCAGCGGAAACCAGATGTGGCAGATAGGATCTGGCGTAGCTGTGGGCGGAGCAAAACAAGTAACTCGTATGATGGAAAGAAGGAATTTGTATCCTCCTAGCCAAAGATAATAAGAGCTAATCATAAGGGAGCCTTTAACTATGACCTTTAACCTAAAGAAACATGCCGAAGATACCCCTAAGTCTCCAGAGAACAATCTCATAGACAATCGGGATGACAGGGGATGGCATACAGAAACCGATCCTGGCAACATCGACTGGATGTTGAGTAAGAATCGGAAGAACAAAGACAATACCGTTCTGTACCAAGGTCAGCTTGAAGAAGCTCGAACCGGTACATACGAAGAGACAACCGAAGCGTCTATGAATAGTGCTAAAAAGGGCTATAACGAAAGGCGTTTGAGTAAATACTGGGATGTGGACGCTAAGCCGCTAGATATCTTGGCCGAAGCTTTCTTCCAAGAAAAGCTTAAAGCTTTCCGTAAAGCCCAAAAGGGAGATCAGGACAAGACTCCTCTTCAGAGTAATTCTGTTGGACAACAGCTTGATGAGAAGAGAACGAGAGTGCCCAAAAATGTGCCCGAGCAAGGTAGTCAGTTGCATAACCATCCTAGCCGCATGAAGGGGCTAGATAAGACTTATCCTGTTTCTGTAGACAGAGCGGACAACGAGAAGGCCCAGAATAAAAAGGACAAAATCCCTGAGATGGTTATGGCATCTTTGAAGGATGCAGACGCCATGATCTTCCATGTTTATGCCGTAGCTGCTAACGCCGGTAGAGAGCTAAACGAACAAGAGATCAAGATTTTGGCTGAAATTGAAGATGGAAAAAAGAAGATCTTCGCCCATTGGGGAGAAGAAGATTTTATAGCCGATGAGCCGGATGATCTGGAAGAATTAGGCAGAAACGAATCATTCGAAGATGCAATGGCAGAGATGAGAGATGGAGCAGAGCAAGAAGAGGCTGATGAGGAAGATGTAGACGAAGACGAAGAGGCTAAGTCAGCAATAGCTGGCCCAATGACTCCATCGGCAGTTATTCCTATCGATGAACTTGAGTTCTCAATGCCTGGAGAATAACAATTGTCGCAAACATTCAATCTGAATCAATTCGATAATCAGGTTGCATTCATTTGTGATCATTGTGGTCGTGAAACCAACTTCAGATTAGCATCCAAAGGCTGCTCTCTATGCGGTGGCTCAATCATGAAAATATCCTATCGAGGAACTCTTACTCCTACGATAGATGATCCCGATAGCCCCAACCGTACTGACCCGTATAAGGAGAAGAATCTCCATCGAGTCAGACCAGGCGATGAAGGGGGTATGGGAGAGAGTGCATTTGGCCCTAAAGATCGTGATGACTCTGTTGTAGGTGGAGACTTTTACGGAACAGAAACAGATTTGGATAATAGAAAAGAGCAGCAGAAGAATAAAAGAGAAATATTCAGAGAATATGAAGGCGATCAAAATGTTTCAGAAGAAGGAATTGACAGCAATTGGTTGGCTGATGCTAATGACCAAAATCCTCAAAGAGACTTGGACCGAGGAGTGAGCCCCCGAGGCGACCTTAGTGAGCAATCTGCGGCCAGCAGAGTTCACAGGCGAAATCGGGGTAAATCTGTCGATATATTTGGCAGAGTCCAAAGTCAACTTTAGAGGGTAAAATACCATGCCTAAACTTAGAGTACCGGAATCCTTCAAGGGAGAGCTTATGCTCCCCTCTATTCCTCGCAATCTTGTCGCCAAGACAGAGGTTGATGTTAGCGATGAAGAGTTTTATACAGACGATGTCCAAATGGCTATCAAGAAGGGCCTTTTGAAACTCGTAGGCAAAGCTCCGGAAGTTAAGCCCCCATCCAAGATCGTTCACAGAGTAAGCAATACCAGCGGAGGTCCCATCTCTATTGGTAGTGTCGGACTTAACATCACTACAGGCTCGTCAGGATACATCACTTCAGACTTGCTTCATGACGACCATCTTCAGCAAGCTATCGAACGGAACTTGGTCGTTGTCTATGACGCCGAAGGCGTTCCTCAGGTTGAAGAGGCGGAAGTAGAAGCTGAAGAGGCCCCCGCCCCCAAAGAAGGTAAGAAAAAGACAAACGTCAAGAATGTAGAGCCGGTTGAATCTGATGAGAAAGATCTGGAGACCACGATGCAGTCATGGGATCCCCATCACAGAAAGAATCTGGATATTGACGAGAGCATGGAAGCTACGGGGCAGCAAACAAATCGTCAAGATGAAGGATTCGTCAAATCTTCAGTTGAGGGTATCAAGGTAGGTGATATCGATTTTACCGAAGAACCCGAAGAAGAGAGTCCGAAGAAGACAATCAAATCACGAAGGAAGAAGTCGGGCAAGAAGCCTGGACCCAAGAAAAAGCCCGGTCCAAAGGCTAAGAAGAAGAAATCAGGACCAGTCAAAAAAAAAGTCTTTAAGAAAACAACAAAGGTAGCAGCTTCTGAAAAATCGAAACCAAAGGCGAAAGGATTATCGCCTGTTGGGCGAAGACGACCTGCTCCTACCGCTGATGGCGGTGAAGTTTTAGTAGAGTTACCGAACGAGTCTGGTCCAATCGATATGATCGATACCGGGCTTGCCGACCCTGATGCTATTTCGTTTGTTGACCACGAGCAGGATGCAGAAAGATTATCTCAGCACTCTCGTCTCGCCAAGAACAACAGCGAAATTGAATAATGGCTGAAGTTTGGGATACCCTAAAGAAAGAACTTGCTTTCTATGGCATTCGCCTGATTGATTCCAAGACTTGTCAATTCAAAAACAAGGATGGTCAGTTAGAGACTGCGCCCGTCATTCCCGCTGCTAAGCAAATCCAAGGGCAAATTACAATCAGGAAAAAACTGTTCGGAGAACTATGGGGCGAGATGTCTGAGGTTCTCCAAGATCGGGGAGACAACGTCTCAGACGCTGGCTCAACCACCATGTTTGTGTGCGCTCTGAAAGATCTTGCCAAAATGAGCAGGATGTTTGAAGATCTTGACGATTCGGTTCTAACCAATCTTGTACAAGACGCATTGAATCAAGACATATCGGTTTACCCAAATTACACTATTCATTCTGTTCCTAATTACAAGATATCTATCGACTGGATTTTTAGATCCATCTGTCGCCTTCAATATGTTATCAAGCTTTTGAGATTCGCAAGTCTTGGTCCTCGTCTTATTGATCGCATGAACATAAAAATGGCTAGGGGGATTTCCGGCCCTTGGGCTAACCTTGATTTGCCTTTGTTGGAAAGAACATTTCCATGGTCGTCTATCGATGAAGAAGTAAGAGGTAGAGACAGAGACATTCGTCGTCAACGTAGGTATCGAAGAGGTCTTGAGAACTATAACAATGACGGAAGGACAGGTGAAGGGCATTATTGGAGAGAGTTAAGGAATGAGCCATTTAGTTGGTATGACAGGGCTTCAGAGTCCCCGTATGCAGAAAGAAAGTTACTTACGGGAAATTGATTATCCAAAATAGTTCAAAAATTATGCTTAAAATAAAGAGGTGTTTTTCGGATGCCCTTCGAATTAGATTGTGTGTAATCTATATTTGGAGGGTTGTTTTATGTCTGTTAAGGATGGACACAGGGAGTGTAAGTATTGTAAGAAAGAGTTTATAAGTAGTCATAAGCACAGGATTTACTGTAGTGATGACTGTTTTAAGTTATGGAGAAAAGCCGACCAACACAAGAAGCAGCAAGATAGATACGATCAAAGATGTACTTGTAGACATTGCGGTGCCAAGCATGCTTTTAGCAAACTATATAAAGCACAATGTTGTAGCCAAGAAGAATGCGTGGAAAAGGAAAAACGCCGTCGCAGTAGGCTGACCAACAAAAGGTACTATAGCAGGAACCACAAAAAACGCAACAAAAAGCGTGAAGCAGAAACAAGCAAAAGATACAGAAAGAATAATCGCAGTAAAGTTAACGAGAAGGACAGGTTCAGGAAGAAGCAAAAGAGGATGCAAATCATCGAATATAAGAAGTCTGCCTGTTGTCAAAAGTGTGGAGAAATAAGATGGTTCTGCTTGGAATTTCATCATATTGATCCATCTCAGAAGAAGTTCGGGATAGCAAATTCTGTAAATCAAGGTTATGGTTGGACGGCTATTCTAAGAGAAATCAATAAGTGTGTTGTGCTGTGTGGTAATTGCCATAAACATCTGCATTATTTAGAAAAGCATATTGACGGATGGGAAATGGACAGGAATTGGTTGCACGAAGATAGAAGTAAAGACAATGATATGGAGTTCGATGACGGTTAATGGCGAATGCCATTATTGGAGAGAGTTAAGGAACGAGTCGTTTAGTTGGTATGACAGAGGAAACGAATCTCCATACGCAGAAAGAAAATTGCTTACGGGGAATTAACTATGCGTCCTATGAAAAAACATGCACAATCATTGATCGATTATCTTTTGCCGCAAATGCCTGGCGTCATGTTTCAAATACATCAGAAAGAAACCGTACCCCAGTCAACTGCTCGCAAGCTATTTTCCATATGGAGAGATGAAAACAATCGCATTAGCGAAAAGTCGTATCGTCGTCCTGTAACAGTCTCCGCATCCGATGTTGAGTCATTGGAGAAAGCGGATCTTGTTCGGGCTATTGGTGATCGTATTGAAATAACCAAGAAGGGAACTGATGTCATCAAAGTTATGATCTTAGGTGACGACTCTTCTTCTTTAGACAAGATCCAGGTTGAAGTCAACTTCCAACAGGCGTTGGCTAACACCAAGATCAAGACCGTCAAAAAGGCAAAGATCGCTCAAAAAACTGAAGATCTTTGGTGGGGGCAATTCAAATGATAGATGTTGTAGTCCATGTGGATTCGTCTAACAATAGAGTTAAGGAACGTGTAGAGAGAGACCTGTCATATTACGATTCTGAAATCAAACGCATGTGGCGATTCAGAGGTGGTCAGATAAAAATGAAGTACATGTTTGATCCCTATACTCGCAACTATCGCATGATGCCAACAGTCGAAGACCTGTACGAAGTAAAAACCGTACCGAAAAGCAATATGAATGAAATCAATCAATGGTTCGAAGAGTATCAGAACTACAACAATACGAGAGCGGTTTTAGACGATGTTAGAAGCTCTGATGCAGCAATGTATTTCATCGTTCCGGAAGACGAACTAGAAGATCTTACTTACAACATGAGTAGAAAAGGTTTTCGACATGAGGTGGCAGGATGAAATTGAAGGTCGAAATAGCGAACACTCCGTCAAGCCAAGAGAGGGGTTTAATGTACCGTCAATCGTTGGCAAACGATGAGGGTATGCTGTTCGTATTCGGCGGCGCTCAGGTCCTTAACTTCTGGGGAATGAACACTTATATCCCCTTGGATATCGCCTTTATCGGCGAAAGCGGGAAGATCCAGAAGATATCCAAGATAGATCGATTCGACAAAAGAACTGTATCCAGCGACCATCCCTGTCATGCTGCGATTGAAGCCAATCAAGGATTCTTTGAACGTCATGGCATAAAAGCAGGCGATGCGGTCGAGTTGGGAGAAGTAAATAAGGAGAATAAGAAAGGCACTTTGAACTTCAAAAAGAAGGAATAGCGATACGTTTCCTATAAGCTTAAGGGTGATAGAGTTAGATGAGGACGTTTTATACGCACGGATATGTAGGAGATGTCGCTAGATTAGCGAGCCGTTTGGAGAAGCAATCCCAGATAAAGGATTGGCTTAAAGACAAATCGTCTCGTTTTTTCAACTGGTTGAACGAAAAACTACCCATTTTTCGTAAAGACCAATTTGACGAAGTGTTAGAAGACAATTTGGGAGAAGAAGAACTCCCGGATATACAAGAAGTTCCAGAAGCAACGATAGAGACGCCACCCATCGAAGAACCCGTTCCGGCACATGACCCGGAAGCCGACGTACCAGAAGCTGATAAAGACTATCCAGATTTTGAAAACTCTGCCGAAGCAATTGCTTGGGCAGAACAGAATCAGGAAGCCGTCAGGATCTACTACCAAACGAAGGGTGGAGTGACGGTAGAAAGAGAAGTAGAACCGCATGGAGAGTTTTTTGCAAAAACGACAGGTAACCAGATTTTGGTTACGTTTGATAGAACGGTAGGAGATATTAGAGCCTTCATCGTCCCGAACATAATGTACCACATGTTTATGGGCGACAGGTTTGAACCTAAGTTTGCCGTCAAATGACAGGGGAACCGTAATGGAAAATGTTATTCAAGAATTGTCGCAACTAGCCAACGAGATGGAGGGAGCTTCTCTTTCCAAGCTTGCGGCTAATGTAGACAAGGTCGCCGAGAGAACACTTTGGGTTAAGAAGGCCCAATACGTTGGTGCTCAAGGATATTGGATTCGCAACAGCCGATGCTGGCAGAATTGTTATCGTCAGAAACGGGCGAGTGAACCCAAGCGACCTGTGCATGACATTTGGTGGGAATGCCAAGCAGAATATACGGAAGCTATCAACAACGATGATGCCGCATGGAACAAGTATGCGGACGAGAACTCTTTTGTCAAGACTGCTGAAAACAAAGAGATGGTTGATCATGAAGAGCAGGTGTTTAGATATGCAGTTGCTAAGAACGTTGATGCGGGCATGCCTTTTGAAAATGCGGTACACGAATCTTTACAAGAGGGCATGGAACGATATTCCGTCGCTTTGATCGATAATGCAGATCGCATGATGCATGTTGCTGAAAGCCTTAAAGAAGCTGGTCAAGAACAGATGAGTGCGAAGGCAGTTGATATCGCTAATCATCTTGTTCATGAAGCTCAGACTGGAAGAGATAAGGGTTTTTGGGGCGGCGTCAAAGATATGGCCAATAAGGTCAGAGGCAAAAAAGGATACATAGCAAATCGTCTCCAGAATACTGTGTCTGTTTTGCAGCAACGTCTTTCTGAATACGACCAGTTAGTTGGTGCTAATGGTCAAGTTGATCAGACATTGAATCATACACTTGCTGCAACATTTAACAAAACGATGCAGGATCTTCAAACAGAATTTACTGATTTATATGCTTCTGCAAACAGTAGTGGTTTTTTGGGAGCAAGTGAAGGTGCAAAGAAACTTTTTAATCAAGTTTCCGGCGTTATGCAACAGGCATCTAATACCCAAGTTACAAATCAAATAGGAAGCGGAAATCTTCGAAAGAAAATCTTGAATCAACTCGTAACTTCAATCAGTTCTGCTTTACCTCAAATACAACAGGAAGAGTCGCAAGCTCCTCAGGCTGCTCCAGAAGGTGCTCCTCAGGGAGAGGGGGATCAGGAGAAACAAAAAGGTCCTGCAAGTGGTGGACTCGGTCAGTCAGAAATGGCACAGATTAATCAAGCTGATGCCGGAACTTTGGTTGCTTTTATCAATGCTCAACCCGAAGCTATCAAAAACCAATTTGTGCAAAAACTATCAGTACCTGCAACTGCAAGTTTCAATACACATTACACCAAGACAGCGGCTATTGATCTTAACGGTCTTTTTAATACTCCAGGTCTTGACAACACTACTAAGAAGCAATTCTTAGATCTGGTTTACAAGAGAGTAAAAATGTTGATGCAAGACCCGGAAGCGTCACTTATTCTTAAGCAGGGACTTGGTATTCAGGCTGCTGGTCCGCAGGCGGCAGATCCGGCTACCGATCCTCAAGCAGACCCAGACGGAGATGGAGTTCCTAACGCCACTGACGTAGATGACGATAATGACGGGAATCCTGATGCTGAGCAACAGCAAGTTGTCGAGGAAGATAAGAAGAGCCCTAATGAAGGTATTGAAAAATTAATGACTAGGGAACTGGTGAGAAATCCCAAACAGTTTGGAGGAAGTTTTGTTAAAGTGTTACAAGATTTTTGCTCAGATCCCGCAAAGAAGGGGTTGTGTGGCCCTATTTTGCTTACGTTAAAAGATCAAATATTAGGGATGATGCAGGGTGCTCCAGCCGAAGAGGAAACCGGCAAAAGATATCGAACCCAATTTTCCGATCAAGAGGTTGTAGCAAGCACTCAGGATCTTCGTAAAAAGGTTTCTGCTGCAAAATTCCTTAAAAAAGTCAAAGGAGTTTCGGTATAGACTCCATAAATAAACAGAACTTATGTAAAGTTCTTTTCTTTCAATAGGAGAAAGAGATATGTCGCTACCCAAGTTCGTTACGAACTCGATCCACGTTGGAAAGGGTATTTCATTCAACGATTACGTTGAAAAGCTTACCCAACCGAAGCAAGAAGTCAAAACCGCTCAGGCCAATGACCATCCTAAGCAAGCCGCTGAAGATGATGAGGCCGATTCCAGTGGTCAGCTTGATGTAGAGCCCCTCCACCAAGAGGGCGAGTCTACACCTAAGCCCCATAAGGAAAAGGAAGCTGCTGGCGTCGAAAACTTCGGCGGCAATCAGGCAGAACTCTTCGGTAAAAAAGATGACGAAGAGAAGAAAGACGATGACGAAGACGAAGAAGCTTCTGGCTGCACCTGCGATGACGCAAAAGAAGACGGCAACGGCAACTGCAAGGAGTGCGGCAAGGCTTGCAAGCCTTGTGAAGCCGAAGCAGAAGCTGAAGTCAAGGAAGCCGATTCGAAGGAAGACGAAGAAGGTCCGGACAACGGTCAGTCCAAGGCTGAAGAAAAGCTAGTCCAAGGCCCTGGTACTGATTGCATCGATGAAGAGGCTGATGATCAGAAGAAGCTGTCCTCAGGACGCTTCAAGAAGATCGCCAACCTTACCGATGAGGAGGAGACCAGACTTCGAACGTATTGGGGTCAACTGTATCCTGATGCTTACGTAGACGCAATGTTGCAAGACAAATAATTGTCCTACGTCTTTCGGAGATAAACTATGGCTATCGTCCCCAGCGGTAAACTGCGTTCGGTGTTCGCTCAGCAATTCAACGATCCTATGGTTCAACCCCAGCAGGAAGCTGTCCCCTACGATGGCGAAGGCGGGGTTGGTGTTGCCGAGGATACCGATGCTGTTGAACTAGATCAACTCAGTAATGAGGTTGATCATGAGTTACGTGAGGAAGAAGCTGAAGAGCCGGGAGATGTCAATATTACTAAGGTCGTGTTTGACTTTCTTACTCAGATGGGATTTGAACCAAGACGTCTTCATGAATTCAAGTCTCAATTTGTAACTGAAGAAGGATCGGCAGACGGGGAATCTACCATCAAGGTTAAGATTCCCGACTCTATGGGAAATACGGGAGAATCCATTCCTAAAAGTAAACTCAAAGGGCTAGTTAAAGGCATTGAGTCAACCGCAGGAATGCACTTTCTCAAATTCCGTCGATCTAATAAAGAGGTGGAACTCGACTTCACATCATCGAATCCTCAAGATGAGGAACAGCTTGTTCAGCAAGATGTGCTCGATGAGGTATATGGCACCCCAAAGGGTAGCGACAACAGCCTAAAGCTTGAAGCCGCTTCCTTCAAAGAGATGATCAAGGAGAATAAGAGCCAAATGATCATCAAAATACTCAAATCGCTGGGAGAAAAACATGCATAGAACATCTGGAGAGAAAAAGATCGGATTCCTAGAAGCCGATTACGAAAAACTCGCCGAAGAGGTGAAATCCATCGACGAGAAATATAACGCCCGACCACCTGAAAAGATTGACCTTGTTCCTCAGAGGACGGGAAATCCTCATAAAGCAGCTATGGAGAATATGATTCCATTCCTGGATAATGAAGTTCCCGCTCCTGATAAGAAGGCCAGTCCTGAAACCGATGCGGAATCGCAAAGACCTCATCGTTTCGATCAAAGCTCCGGTCATCAAAATGCCATGTCTCAAGCTTCTAGCATTGGCAGAATCAACGACGGCAACGTCTCTCACTATGGCGAAACCAAAAGAGAGATGGGCGTCGGTCTTGGCAACTCGATCTGGGACTCTGGACAACTACAGCGTCTGGCCGAACAGCCAACCAGTAAAGAACAGGTCGAAGACAGCAAGAGGAAGATTGAGGATCGCAGGGCAGAAGCAAAGGTGAAAGAGCAAAACGAAATCAGCGAAATTGAAGCTTCGACTGATGTTCGCAATCCATCCAGCATCGCTCCCGCCAGTCCTGCTCTTGGTAAGGAAAGTCGTAGAACCGGCCCATCTCAGATCAGCGTATTTGATGTATTGGCTGGCAACATGGACTTTAACGAAGTTCCAGAAAAGACTGAAGGAGAACTTGCGGTTGATGCGAGACGAGAACAGCGTGGTAAAAAGGACAGAATGGCAAGCGGTCCTGTAACGACAAAAGGTATGACTAGTCAACTGTTCGACGGACTCGTTGGACAGGAGGATAAATGAAAACCTATGGGACGAAAACTGGATATGTAGCTCCTTCGAATGTAAACCCTGCAACAATGCCAGGGCAGACACCGGCTACAGGCCCGTTCGATCCCAAGTATATTGCTGAAAAAGTTAGGACCCTTGGGTCCCAAATGCAGGCGACGATAACACCATCAGATGTACAAAACATAGTTGAAAATATTAGAGAACTTTTGGACAGTGCTCCTCCAGGAGTGACGACGAATCCGGTTAAGTATGAGCAGTTTATCGTGCAGGCAGTACAGCAGTTTGTGAATGCTCAAAATATTCAACAAGGAGATGTGGAACAAATAGTTCCAATACAACCTATGCAGCCAGCGGCAACGGCATCAAGAAAGTCATTCAACCTGAAGCAGGCTCATGAAGTAGATCCCTACTATGGTGGTGGAGATGAGATAGAAATGCAAGGATTGCAATCAGAAAAGGGACTAGCACAAGACCAGTTTATACAAGAAGAGCCGGTAGCGTTTAATGATTCCAGCGAGCTTAGAGATTGGCTTGAAGGGAAAAGCCAAGATCCGGAAGATGCGAAAAATGCTTTGCTTGATCCAATCGGACCAGAAGAAATCGTCGAAATGGAAGGTGAGACACATAATAAGACCGATGTACTGGGTACGTTGTTGGATAAATATTGGGCGTCGGATCCAGAATCTTCAGAAGATAGAATGCGTATCGCCCAAGCAGTGTATGACTACGCCTTGGCAGAATCATTGAAAGTACAGCAACCTAACGATAGAGACACTTTTGAAATGCGAGAGAAAGTAACCATGCAAACACCAAACGACACAATTAAGAAAATTGCTCAAGACATGGTGAACAAGCATAAGCCGGATTCGCCTAAGTCGTTCAACTTGAGCAAGACCGCTCAACACAAGACTTTGGACAACGCTTTCCTATGGGGACCAGGTCAGACTAAGATCGATCCGTTCCTTCGTCAGCCTGTTTCCGATTGGCATATCATTGAACGTAACAAAGGCTTTGGTCTTGTTGTTGATGATGTCTGGAACATTGACTGGGAAAACATCTGGCGTTCCACGATCATGGATAAGTATAGCCGCCCATATCGTAATAAAAGCGGCGAATGGGTTGGCGGATACATTCAGAAACGTTTCGAAACTGATAAGAACATACCTGAAACTAATAATATTCAACTCAAGCCTGGGCAACGTCGTAGGCCCTATTTGGCCGAATACGCCTCAACTGAAGCTCGTCTCGAAGACATGAGAGAAAAGGATGAGCGAGGCTATGGTCCTCAAACCAGCGGGGAACCGTTCAACTGGAAAGAGGCTCAAGGGTCAAAAAAAAAAGTAAGCTAAAAGAAGCTTACCTTAATCAAGGCGGAGAAGACAACGCTATCGGTGGGCGTCCTAAAAAAGACCTCTTCGGAGGCGAAGATATTTCTTCCGCTGTTCGCACATGTCCTCATTGCGGTTCTAATCTAGACGACAAAAACCCCGGATCAGTATGTCAGTGTGGCATGCCTATCAGGGGAGATGAGACGCTAGAACCAGGCAAGATACATCCCAATCAACCGAATGCTCCAGGTCAGGCGACGAATCGCTATGTGCCTAAGGATCTGTTTGTACGCAAAAACGCTCCCGTCGCTGCTTCTGGCGAATTGTATGACGCCAAAACTAAACGGTTTATTGAAGCAAAGAGGAAAAAGAAGAATCCATTGGCTGAAGATCAGTTGGATGCAATTCCTAAAGTGAATCCTGAAGTTGAAAGTGAAGAACAGGATTTGAAAAACGCACGCCCCCAATCAAGGGAAGATACCCAAATAAGTCGAGATATAGATAGGACATGGGATCCCATTCATGGTGGGCGTCAAGACGATGAAACCAAAGATGCAGCCGAAGCACTTGCCATTGATGGTTAATAGGAGATTGATTGACTTATGGTATTGCGCTTCACAAGTGGAGATGGGTCGGAACAGATCCGACGTTTGAAGGCTATAGCCTCTGGAGGTATCGTTCCTTCCTCAGATGGTAGCGGTAGCTCTTTCGGCAAAAGTACCGCCATTTCACATACATTCAGTAAGACGGCTCAGCTTTTAGGAGCAGGGTCGAACGTCATCATGACGCAGCCAATGTTTTTCTCGCCGCTGCATACTCCCCAGAACTGGCAAATTGCATCCAAGCGTCGTGAAATTTATCAATGGGCAAGGTTTTATTATGAGAACGAACCAAAAGTTGCAGCAGGCGTAGATTTCTACGCCCAGTTCCCACTCAATGGGTTCACTCTTGAATGTAAAAACCGACGCATCCTCAAATATTACGAACAATTCGTCAAAGACATTAACCTGTCGCAGATTCTTAGATACATCGCTCATGAATACTTTTTGCTTGGAGATGTATTTCCATTCTTGGAAATCACATGTCCAAAATGTCATGGCGGCGGCATCGATACTGATACTAACGACCAATGCAACCATCCAGATGGCACATTCAATCGAGTCGTAATTCTCAACCCTGATTACATCGATGCTCAAGGCGCAGTTCTTGGCAACGATCCGACAATCAGTTTGGTTCCCGACGAAGAACTGAAGTCAGTTATTAGTAGACGTTGGCCAGCCGAAGTTTTCGAAAAGATTCCACCTCATATCATTGACTTGATTCAGATGGGTCATCCGATCCAATTGTCTAATCGTAGCGTTAGTCATATAAGACTTAACGCAAGTCCATATGGTACGTTTGGAACTTCTATTCTTCGTCGTTTGTTTACGATTCTTGCCTATAAAACAAAACTAATGACGGCGAATTGGATCGTGGCTGAAAGAATGATCCTGCCTATTCGTGTCGTTAAGGTTGGTGAAAAAGATCGTCCAGCAACCGATGATGATATTGCTGACATCCAGAACCAATTGGCAACGATTGCTAATGATCCGAACTTAACGCTTGTTACTCACCATGCATTTGATTATGAATGGTACGGAGCAACGGGCAAGATTCATAACATCACGACTGAACTGGAACAAATCGGCAAAGAGATACTCGACGGTTTGATGCTTAACCAAGCAATTCTGAACGGCGAAGCACCTGGATACAATAGTGCAGCAGTTGGTGTTGAAATCTTGATCAGTCGTTTGGATTCATGGCGAGATCAATTGGCGGAATGGGTACATAAACATCTGTTTTTGCCTATTGCTATGATGCAAGGTTTCATTGATGAAGAAGAATCCAACATGATGGGAAGACCCGTCTTCCTGTATCCAACCATCAAATGGAATGACCTCAACCTTCGAGACAACAGCAACAAGGTTCAGATCATGATGCAGGGATATGACAAGGGCATGGTTAGTGCTCAGTCTATTCTTGAGGAAATGAATCTTGATTACGACACAGAAATTCAGCGAATAAGAGAAGAACAAGTCGTTCAAGGTGCTGCCGGGCTTATGGGCCAAGGTGGTATGGGCGATATGGGCATGGGCGGAGGCATGGGAGGCATGAGCGGCTTCGGAGGCCCTCCTCCGGGAGATATGGGAGCCATGGGCGGAGACATGGGTATGGGGGGCATGGGCGGAGCCCCCGGTGGCGACATGGGCATGGGCGGAGCCCCAGGTGGAGGAATGGGCGGAGGCATGGGAGCAGCCGCTGGTGGTCAGCCTCCGTTTATCTCCAAGAGAGGCAAAGGTACTGCGCCCGGAGACGAGCAACAGTCTCCGCAAGTTCAGCTTGTTAAGTTAACATCATTGGAACGAAAGATGATGAAGATGCTTCAGTCTTCACCCATACCTTACGGGTTGTTTGCCCAATACAAGGTAGCTCTTCCGGGAGAACAGCAGCCATTCCTTATTGACTTTGCTTATCCTCAAGTTGGCGTTGGTGTTGAAGCTGACGGACAGATGTGGCATGAGAATGCAGAGATGAAGCAAAGAGATGATGAGAGGGACAACAAGTTAGCTGGGGCAGGATGGCGTATCTTAAGGTTCAGAGAAGATGCAATTACGGATAAGGCAAACATGATTCAGGACATTGTCTATGAGAATGTCGTCGAAGCGGCTGAAGAGCATAAGCAAAGATATCGCAAGGCGGCAGAATCTGACAATCCGTTCATCAAGGTTTCATCGACGGAAGACTTTTTCGAGGAAATTGACATGAATAGATTGAACATTACTTATCTGCCTATGCCAGATGGTTTAGGCGAAGTTGTATTTTTTGATACTGAATAGGAACTGATATGGTTTTCAACTTGTCTAAACAGGCCGGTCCTCGACGCATTAAAGACCGTGGTATTAACTGGAAAGAGTATTATCACGAACGTTCAGTCAAGTTGAAGAACCGTTTTGACAAGCAGTTGCCAGGGGCTTATCGCCGTTGGGAAGGTCATGATTATACTTCTGATGGTGATTATTTTGTGGTTGTTGGCCCTGCTCGTACGAAAGAGTTGAAAAAGAGATTTTTCGCTGGTATTAAGCGGTATCCTAAAGATAAGAAGGTTGAAATTTACGCTCCCTATGGAGAATATTTCAGCACGTTGACGGCGGCATTGTCTCATGCTTCCACTAAATGGGCCATCCCGTTCCCCAAGGGGCAGCCCAATTTTTCAGTCACAGATTTAGAAAACGTTGAAATCCCTCGCCACGTTCGTGGTTGATGTAACTCTTTGCAGGATAATTGAAAAGCATTGTTGAACATTCTTCTAGGAGAGTATGTATCCGTACCGCATGGAATAGGAAAACCATATGGCCTTTTATAAAACGGCGACAACTGAAAATACCAAAGTAGATATCCAAGCTCTCAATAAACCCGAAGGCTGGGAAATCTTCAACATGAGTAATGTTAAGTTTGCCTCCGTCCAGAAGGACCAAGAACTGGGCGGGTTCTCTCTTAAAGAGGCAATCGCAAAACATCCAGATCACCTGTTCGTCAAGATCTTTGCGATCAAGGCGAATGAAATCAATGATAATGGAGACTTCTTTTCAACTGCCGAATTGAAGAAGTCTTATCAAACATTTATCGGCGTTCCGATGTTCACAAATCATCAGAATGACGACATCGAAAAAGCCAAGGGAGAATGCGTTCACGCTTGGTATGACACTGAAAAAGATGGCATCTTCATTATATCCCGCATAGACAAATTGGCCTATCCACGCTTAGCCAGAGGTATCGAAGAAGGCTATATCAATGGCTCTTCGATGGGCTGCTTTACTCCCGATATGAGAGTATTGATGAATGATGGAACTTATCGCCCCATATCGGAAATGCAAGCTGGTGATTTCGTTATTTCCCATACTGGAGAGATACGAGAAGTAATCAATGTTCAACGGCACTTAGACAAAGAGAATGAAGACATACTTAAAGTAAGTGTCGAAAACAACCCTGTTGATATCAAGGTTACAAAAGAACATCCATTTTTGACCTTAAAAACACAAGATAAATGCTGGGTAACTGAAGATCCCATTCAGGTTCCTAAGGGGTATGGTAGATTTCAAAAACGTCAAAAAGGTGGGGCGTATCAGACCGAATCATATGCTACAGCATTAGTAGAAAAAGAATCAGATTTTGAGTTCGAGTGGAAAAAGGCTGAAGATCTTACTTCTGACGATATGCTGTGCTTTCCAGTATCGAATAGGGTTGTTCCTCATCGACACGCTTCTGTAAACAAGTCTCGCCTTATCGGGTATTTCTTGGCCGAAGGTAGTTATGTTAAATACAAAGGGTCTAAGACTGGTGTAGAACTTACATTCGGATTGGAAGAAAAAACATTAGCACAGGAAGTATCGAATCTTCTGGACGAGGAATTCTCTAATACCGGAAAATCGGCCAAGATTTACGAAAGACCAAATAAAAATACGATAACAGTCAAATTCCATGATAAAGATGTTGCTGCTTGGTTTATGATGAATTGTGGAGAATATTCTTATGGCAAGGAACTGTCTGGTTCTATTCTGTATTGGGATAAAGAGGTTCAAGCTCATTTGTTGGGAGCATATTTTGCAGGAGATGGGTGCCGCAGGAGAATAACCCACTGGAGAATCGGGAAACAATATGACAATTTGTCAGCATCGACATGTTCTGAAAAACTGGCTCATCAATTAAGGTTCGTTCTTGCCAGACTGGGTATATATTCATCGCTTTATGTAAAAGAAACGAGTAATCGCAGAACATCATATCACATATCCATAGGTTCTAATGAGTCTCAAAAGCTCAATGGATATACATGTGACCAAAAAGTGGTGGAGGGCAATTATAGGCAGTCATGGTTTAGGCATGCTGATAACTTTATGGTGATGCCTGTAAAAGCAATAGAAACCATAGCCAATGATCAGCCAGTTTTTAACCTAGAAGTGGCCGAGGACAATTCGTTTATCGTTGAGGGAGTTGCTGTACACAACTGCGCAGTGGATTATAGCTGCTGCTCAGTATGCCACAACCATGCTCATACAGCAGAAGACTATTGCTCGCATATTCGAGAGAAGAAGAATCGTAAACTCAGCGGTAACTACAAGTGCGAATATCACCAGAGTAACAATAAGCCAACTGATAGTTGCCCTCTTTGCGGAACAGAAAAGGGCGATAAGAAAACTCTGGTTCACCAGGCTCAACAAGCATTTGAGCATAACTTCGGACTCAAGTTCATTGAGGATTCGTTCGTTGTTAATCCAGCTTGTCATGATTGCTTGGTTGATTGCATCCTTCATAAACCTTCGGTACAGCAGAAGGTTGCCGAACTTAGTGCTCAAGTAGTCAAGATGGCATCCAATGTTAATGATGAGGGTTTTGTCAAAGTAAACTCTGAACTTATGGAAAAAGAGGCCGGAGTTAATGAACTTGAAGCATTAAAAAATGCAATGACCAATATGGAAGAAGTTACTCGCTCTATGTTGTCTCAAAAAGAACATATCTCGATGGCGTATGTGTCTGACCTGGTTGAAGCTATGGAGAAAGTTCAAGATCTTGTAGACGAATTAAACGAAATGGGTTATTCACAACTACCTTCTCCAGATGTAGTTAGCGAATCCGAAGGTCCTGCTTTAATAGATCCAGCGGGTCCTGAAGCACCTCCGCAAGCACCTCCTGAGCCTGTGGCAACATCTATGCCAGGGTCAGAAACGGGCGACTTGGGTGGGGTCGGTACGATCACTAAACCGAAATTGTCAAACGAATTACTGAATTCAAAGAAGGAATTTATAAAAGCAGCATCGAAAGTCACAAGAAGGATCGAAGAGGTCCGTAACACTGTTTCTAACTTAAGAGACAAGAATATGTCAACAACAACAGTTTCTGGAGATAACGGGTATTCCGTTACCTTCGACGGATCATATGTAACAGAAGCTAAAGGTGAGGAGGTCCTTAAGGTCTCTCACCTTTCTGAATTATCAGAGGACATCCAAAGCCTGTTTGGGCAGGATGTCGAAAAGGCAGCCCAAACAGTATTAGAAAATAGGAATTCCAAGGAGTCAGAAACAATGTCTGATCAGGAAAAAACAGCATCTATTGGCAATCCGTCAGATGACGACGCTTCGCAAGGCGAAGTTATTACTGAAAAACAAATACGAGATGCCAATGACCTAGACCTTCACCCAAGAACAGGCGATACCTATGAAGGTATTACCGAGAGTGATCAACAACTCGGTCTAGATAACGAACCCGTCAATGACACAACCAGCGAAAGTCCACAAACTCGTCGAGGTACGTATGAAACGATTACCGAAGACCAGCTTGACGTAGTCTCTGAAGGCTACATTGTTCGCTGGAAAGATATGCAAGATGTCATCACTGAAAAGCAATGGAACGATTTTTCTCGTGCCGTTGCTTCTAAACTTTCTACAGATCAAGAAGAGTGGATTACCGAAGCTCAGCTTAAAGATCTGCTCAGTAGCCACCGCTTTGTCGGAACCTATGAAACGATTACCGAAGATCAATTGCGTAATCAGGATTACGGCATCAAGCGTTGGGCTTCAAGAGAATATGCTCAAGCCGTTGTTAAGGTCGCTGTCGGAGCTATCTCCGATGCAATCGCTAAGTACAACCGAACTCCCGCAGAGTTGACCAGAGTCGCTTCCAAGATTCAGGACAACGACGATATGCGAGAAAAGGCCGCTTACTTAACCTTGATTAACGCACTTCCTCATAAGGGCGAAGACCGCATTGCCGTAGCCAATAATGTTTCTTACTTCCGTAAGATGGCTACAAAGAGCGTCGAAACTCCAGATAGTCTCGATGCCATGATCTTCGCCGTTGCCGACAACGCTCAGCATGGCCTTAAGGTCGAAGACGTTTACGAATCAGTATCACATGTTCTTCGTTCCAAGGAAGCCATGAAAGAAGTTGACACAATTGTCAAAACTAAGCTCAGCGAAGTTCATGAAGATGAACCGATCACTGACAAGTTTTCTGCGTTGGACGACGCTATCTCAGGTCTTGACGGTCGATTTCGCATCTACGCATCGATCAAAGAAGTAGGTGCTGATCCTGCCGACAAGGCTCCGTTCATCGAAGCATGCAACAAGTTCGCACAAGCTCAGCTTGGTAACAAGAAAGCTCAGGTTATTACTATCGAAATCGATCCCGAAGGAGCCGCAGGCTCGCTCGCTATCGATGGTGTTGATGGTCCTGAATTCATGGGCGAAGACGAAGGCCCTTGCTCTGACATCGACCTTGGCGACGAAGACGCTGCCGATGATGTTGTTGATGATGTTCTTGGCGAACCCAAGCCCATGATGGGTGCGGGAGTCGCTGGCGGAGGCGGAGCCGGTGGGGCAATGCCCGTAGCTTCTGACGACGCCGAAACCAAGACCGCCGCAAGAGCAGAACGAACTAAAGAAGCTCAAATGTTCGGCGGCGAAATGGGTGGACAAGGCGGAGCCGCACAAGCACCTGGTGCTGGCGCTTCCCTACCTCAGCCTCCTGATGCCGGTGCTGCTCCTGTCGAAAGCCTGAGCACTACTCCGGATGAATTGGGCGGCGAAGAAGGTCTTGAAGGCGACCTTAGCCCACTGCCTCCTGGATCCATCTGCCCGGTTTGCGGTTCGGAAGACGTTGATGTTATCAGCGGCAAGTTCGAATGCAATAACTGCGGTTCGAAGGGTACGATCAAGATCGATGTCGAGGTTTGGGAATGGTCTGGTACTACCTCTGATGAAAAGGGTGCCGAAGAAGCTGAAGGATTCGAAGGCGAAGGCTTTGAGGTTCCGGAAGAGGGCGAAGGTCCTCAGATCCCGGTCGCTGCCTCAACTCGTCTGACTCCTGAAGCTCTTCAGAAATTGGCCGAAGGCGAAATCGAACTTGGCAGCGTTAGCCCTGCCACAGGTAAGAATAACACCATTAAGCTTGAAAATGGCTTGAGAATGTGCATGGATACCGGAACCAAGTATATGGTTCAGTATGCCGTTGATGCCAAGAATCCTAAGAATGCCTACGCCGAATGGCGTTGGGTTCCTAAGATCGCTGGCGATGAATGCCCGTCTTGCAGCAGAGCACGCAAAGAACTGCTCAAGGGTCTAGAAGCCCTTAATGTTGCTGAAGCTGACTTCGATAAGATGAGCATCCGTGAAAAGACGGATCTCATCATGAAGGTTAAAGCCGACAAGAACTCCGGCCTTAACAAGCTGGCGAGTAAGGTTGGTACAGTTGTTGACGATTACAAGAAGGCATTCTCAGTATCCGGTACTTTTCCAATCGAAAGTTGCCGAGAAAAACTAGCTCGTCGTTTTGGCGAAAATGCATTGGCCCTCAGTGGTCCTTGCGAAGGTAAGCCAATTTACGATTGCGTTTGCAGTTCGTTGAAGAACGCAGACGTTTATACCGATGGATTGGCCGTCAAGCTTGCCAGCATCTGGCAGGACAAACGAGACGGCGACGAAGAGTGCGTCGAGCATCAGGTTCGCAGCGGTTACGCAATCAGAGAAGCAGTTTCTCGTTGCGGTTCCCTCAAGGAAGCTCTTGCTTCTCCAGTTCATAAATTTGCCGATGACCTCGCAGGATTGATGGAAACTGACGAAGTTGAAGATATCCCAGTCGAAGTTGGCGGAATCGATGATCTGGATGATGAAGTTGATCCATTCGGCGGCGACGAAGTCGGCGGCGAAGGTGTGGAAATGATGGAAGGCGAAGGTGTTGCTCAAAAGGTCATCGACCTTATCACAGAACTTGAGAAGGCTGAACCTGGCGTAACTGAAGAAGTAGACCGAGGTCTCGATGAGGCTCTTGGCGAATCTCCTGAAGATATCGCAGCAGAAGATCATCACCCAGATGGCGTCGTAGAAGATGCCGCTGAAGATGTAATTGATGACGTTGTTGGAGAAAAAGAAGGAATCGAAGATGAGGTTATTGAAGAAGATAACCCAGAAGTTCCTGTAGGCGATGAATTCAAAGAAGGCGACGATGATTTGATGGAAGAAGAAGCACGTCCCGCAGAGACGGGATTGTTCGGAGAAGAACAAGAACAGGAACAGGAGTTTATTCAAGCCATGAACATGCGATCAGATTTTGGACAAACAGGAAAGATTAATATGGATCTTTCAGATGTCATCGCCGCAATCGAAGGCGAGAATAAAGAAGCTCAAGTTACTCAGATTCAACACGAAAACGTACAAGACTCAGAGGAAGTTAAGCCTTATACGGGCGGAGAAGATGCCGGAACCATCGGGCATGAAGATCCTCCTAAGGCCAACGACCCTGAAGTCCCAAGAGATAACGCCACTATCGGGCAAGAGCCTTCAGACCTGAATCCTCAGGATAAGCCTCAGCCCGAAATTCCTGTCGGTTCCCCATCCATGGGACATGAAGAGGAACAGGGATACACAGGCGGCGATGATCGCTACACAGGCGGCGAAGATGGAGCCGGTACTTCACAGGCTGCATCCGAAGAAGATCTACAGAAAGAAGCTGAACTGGCCGCAATGAACGGATTTGGAAACCCCAAGGATCGAATGAATGCTTTGGCAAACAGAATCCTTGAGGCACAAAATAAGAAACTCGAAGCTCCTAAGCCCGTTGATGAAGATGAAGATATTCAGCCAGTCCAGAAAAATGAGGACTTGGCCGGTATCCCCGAAGGCTCGAAGCGTAAGCCAAGAGGCGACGGCGACGAAGAAGCACTCGAAGGAGTGAAGGGCGAAGGTAATGTTTCGATGATGGGACATGAACAGGAAAGTATGGGCGATAAACCTGACTCTCCTGAAGATCATCCGGAAATTCCGGCTGATAACCAACTCTTGGGGCATGAAGATGAAAATGACATCGACCCTGAGAAACAAACTAGAGACAAAGGCACCGTCATCGCTAGTAGCGATGCACAGGAATCCGAGGCAAGTATGAATGAAGCTTATCGAGTAGCTGGAAAAATGATTCAGGCTGGACTTATCCAGTCCGAACAACTTCAGCAAAAAGTAGCAGAGCTTCAGGCTTACAAACCTGCTCAGATCAAAGACTATGAAAAGTCTTTGTTCGCAAGCCAAAAGGGATTCGACACGGCGTCGAGGGGAATCGAAGGTAAGGCCCCTGTAATTAGTAGCGAAGTTGGCGACGAGTTGTATAAGGCTTCCAAGCCTAATGAGCTTAGCTCACAACTCCAGCAGTTGTTCACGCTCGGACAGCGTGTGGCTGCGGCGCAAGCCGACGACGACGCTCAATGGAAACAGGCGTATAACCGCCAATAGAACGAAGGAAAGAGAATTATGGCTCTTATCGAACTGCATCATGTGATCCCGATCAGCGTACCCGTTGATCCGTCCACGAACCCCAACTTTACTGAGGGTGACTGGGCTCAGCTTGACAGTCTCGGACAGGCCCAAGTAGCTGCTGGCGCTACAGGAACCCGAGCAATCGGTCCTGTCGGCGATACCAGTTCAACGACCGCTGCCGGTACGGCTTATGCCGCCGACTTGGTCATTGGCGCTCACGGTCCTAGCCCAACGGCTCGAACCCGCTCGACACAAAACCGTGTCTCCGATGCATTTAATGAAACTGCCGCTTCCGGCAAGATCACTATCTACATCGCAGGCGGTCTCTTCGAAACCGACCAGTACGAGACCCTCAATGGCGCAACACCGATTGTTTATCAACCCGGTGAACCGCTCTACGTATCCGGCAACGGTAACCTGACTGACGTCGCTTCGGCGAACAGCCAGATCGTCGGCGTTGTGACTGTTGGTCCACGTGCGTATCCATCCGGCGTTCCCGGAACCGATACGACCGATGGCAGCTTGTCACTCGGTAACTACCTCCAGTTCATGCTCAGCTTGCAGTAAGCAACACTGACATAGGACTAGGCAAAAACTAGTTTGCAAGGTTTGCATAGGGCGAATACTTGCTAAAAAGAAAGGGAGAAAACAAATGAGTTTTCTGAAAAACAATCTGTCTGATGAGCAGAAGGAAATGGTCATCGCCCAGGCACTAGAGACCGACGAAGGTCGTACCGCTCTTGCCCAGGCTATGGTAGAGCCTATCCGTCGTGCTCTTGAGTACCAAGCGGTCGGTCGTAAGCTTCTCATGGTTGACGAACTGCCACAGGGTGCTCTCGCTCGTTACGAGCGTGACGTTGCAGCTATCGCTCACGTCGTAGCTCGTCGTGGTGCCGTTCCTGATCAGATTCAGGAAGGCGAAGAAATTCTGGTCCCAACCTTCGAAATCGCTGCGAACCCAACCGTTCGTTTGTCCGAAATCAAGGCACGTAGATTCTTCATCGTTGACCGTGCTCAGATCAAGGCCAAAGAAGCAATTCAGAAGGAAGAAGATACGAATATCTTCAACGCACTGATCGCCGCTGCCGACACCAAGGGCGACCAGATCGTCACCAACGTTGGCGCTTTGACTGTTGCTTCGCTCAACACGGCTTTCCGTTTGATCGAACAGCATGACCTCGTCAGTGCTAAGATCGTTTGCCATGCTAACCAGTATGCAACGATCCGTGTCTTCGGCAAAGACTTCTTTGACGAAGCCACTCAGCGTGAAATCATCACCACCGGCCTTTATGGTCACTTGTGGACCGCTGACATTCACGTATCGTCTCGTATGACCTCGACAGTCGTTCTCGTCGTCGCCTCGCCAGAAACAGTCGGTGCTTTCCCGATCCGTCAGGATATCACCGTACTCCCTGCTGACGATCCGAAAAAGTTACGTCTCGGCTGGGTCATCTACGAAGAAGTAGGCATCGTAATCGTCAATGATTACGCAGTCTCAAAGATAGAAGTAACTGCTGCTACCTAATAGACTTAGGTAACATCTAAGAACTAAAATAGGCCCCGCTTCGGCGGGGCTTATTTTTTGCCTACATAAAAAGGTTAAAGGAAAGTTATGGAATATGCCGACAGTTATAGTAGTAAGTGCCTGGTTTTTAGCTAGAATAGGACTATTATGAGAGAACAACCACACCACACCGACCTGTTAACCGAAGCATTTTTCCTCAAACACTATGTAGCAGAACGCATGTCTTATCCCAAAATAGCGGCAATGCTCAAGGACCAGGGGCATAGCATATCTATAGGAACCCTGCATAAGTACGCCAAGCGTCTGGGAATCGGCAGAAGCTGTTCAGAGGCAAAAAGGAACAGAGATCCCAATCCTCTGCATTATGGCATATCCTATATGTGCGAGGCTACGATGGAAGCGGTAGATGGTTTTCTACTGGGTGATGGCAATATTCAATATGACAATAAGTCGTCTATAGAAAGTGCTAGGATTACCTGCGGAGTTGAACATGAGGAGTTTTGCCAATATATGATGTCATATTTTCATGCTTATCAGTCTCGTTTCTGGGATGGAAAGCATGCTAGTATGAAATCAGGAATTATTTGGCATGGACAAACTAAGTTTCATCCTGATTTATACATCCAGAAACAACGTTGGTATCCCGCCGACAATTCCGGCAAAAGGATCAAGCAGCCGCCTGATGATGTTCGCATTACTCCCAAGTCTGTTATGCTCTGGTATCTCGGTGACGGCTCTGTAGTTCAATCAGGAGACTCTGTGTCGCTTCGGTTGTCTACAGACGGGTTTGCTCCTGATCGAGTAGAGTTCTTGGCAGAGAGGCTTCAGGGCGTCGGAATACAATGTCATAGAAACAATGATAATCGGGTTTACATCAAGGCTAGGGGGATACCTGTATTCTTTGACTTCATTGGTCGGGAGTCTCCGATCAAGTGTTACGGTTACAAGTTCAAGTTACCTGAGTGGCGATTTGAGGCAAAGCGAATGAAGGATGTAGCTGAGGAGTTAGGTATTCCTTATCAGCGTTTAGCTCATTTGGTCAAGATTGGGGCTGTTCCTTGCTATCGTGCCAGCGAAAAGGGTCGTCCAAGGTTTTTGCCTGAGCATATAGAGGCTGTTAAGGCTGTGATGGATTAAGCTGTTTCTAAAATTGAGGTATTGCTTTCCTGACAAGTTGTCCGGAAATGTCGATAGTAAAATGGAGCCGTGGGGATTCGAACCCCAGACGAAAGTTCCGAAGCCCCGAAACTAGACTGGTTCTTCTCGAAGAACTTAAGCCCCTCCTTGGCGGCTCATAGGCCCAGCCACTCCGATGGCGGGCCTATTATCTTTATCGACAAAGCATAATTCCCCCAACAATTTTGTAGGCTATCTATCTTTTGCTGATTTTGTGTCTAAAAGTTTGCTATAGTTACGTCTTGGTCTGGATCTCAATGTGAGGTTTGAACCAAAAGTTTCTTTACCAGTCTTTGGTGCTGGCGAGCATTGAAGGCGTACAATAGGAGAACCTATTATGAACGCACAAGAACTAGTGTCTGAATCCCAGGTCGCATATCTTAAAGACAACACCCCAAATGCAGGTCGTCTTGTTTTGGCATTAAGGGAGACTGCTGGGTACAATCCGTATACAGTGCTTGCGGACCTAGTAGACAACAGCATTGATGCCGAATGTAAGAACATAAGAATATTCATAAGGCAGAGAAACAAAAAATCGCAAATTGTCATTGCGGATGATGGGTACGGTATGGATGAGGACACTTTGCAAGAAGCTCTTCGTCTTGGTTCGAATCTGGAAAAAGACAAGATATCTGACTTAGGTTGTTTCGGCATGGGGTTGAAAGTAGCATCCTTTGCTATTGGTAAAAAGCTATCCATACTGACGCTGGAAAAGGGAGGGGAATGGCATAAGGCTGTTTTGGACATAAACAAAATCGTGGAATTAGATCAATGGGTTATATCGACTCCCCCCACCGACTGGGAGGATGTGGAGATTATAGAAGAGAGTTGCATAAGCGATCATGGGACCATTGTAGTGGTTGATGATTTGGATAAGTTCCCCATATCTGTCACAACTCAAACAGCCGATATAGCAAAAAAACGAATGGCACGTATATTCTGGAAAAAGATTTATGATGGAGTTAAAATTCAAATCAATGGAGATGAAGTGGAGGCGTATGATCCTCTTGAATGGGAGGATTGGGTACTAAAGAAAATAGCAACGCCTAGAGTTGAACCAGAAGAGGGAGATATTGAAGTAGAGTTTGAATACGACGGGGAAAAGAAGACTGGCACCATACATTACAGGTGTATGTCTTTCCCAGAACGAGATGAGATTGATCCTAATAAAGTGAGGCGAGACAAGGTTCTTCCTACCAACAATAGAACCTGTGGCATCTATGTTTATCGCAATAACAGGGAAATAGCTCATGGGACCACGCTTGATTGCTATCAGAAGCACACCACTCACCATAGCATGAGGATGGCTATCTACTTCAAGGCACATGAACTTGATTCTGGTATAGGTACAAATAACAATAAGTCCAATATTGATCCAGACAAGATATCTAAAAGCATTAAGGATAAATTGTCTGAGGAAATCTTCCGTCCATTTGCATCAAAAGTATACAAAGCCTGTGTTACTGAAAGGCTTGAGAATACCGCAGATGGCATTCAGGAGGTTCATGATGCGGCATCAGAAAGGATAAGGGAAAAATCCAAAGGGTTAGCTTTGCCCACGCTACCGCAATCGAAAGAAAAAAGAGATACGGGAGATGGCAAGGGAACCGTAGTTCCCAAAAACACCGGAAGGTCAAGAGGGTTGGGGGTTAATAGGCAAAGCGGAAAATTGGGTGAAGTAGAGTATCAATCTGCCAAGATGGGCAGAGGTGGGCAGCTTTACGAAGCTGATAAGGTTGACAGAAAATTGGTTGTGATATGGAACTCGGAGCATCCGGTTTATCTGGACGCATCAAGGGACAAAAAGATGATGCGTATTTTGGATTTTATGGTCCACGCCATGGCTAGTGCTGAGGTAGGGTATATGTATGGGGTATGTGATGAATTAGAAGGCTCTGTTGATCCCATAGAAACAATAATCAAGTTCAAGATGGATTTGTCGAATAACTTACGCATTCTTGTAGGCGAATGACTCATCATCGTTGCTAAGTCCGCTAGAATCCGACTCATCTAGAAGAAAATAAACGGCGTAACTACATAAACTACATGGGGTTACGTCGTTTATCTGTCCTTACTTAGCCCGTATAGCGGGTTTAGGGGTTGACATTCTGGCAAAATCTGGGATAATTTGGACTGAAGTACGAAACCAAGCCTCCTAGAAAGGGACCGAAGATGAAAATGTCAAGTCTTGAAGTCGTAGAAGTTGACCCGGTACAAGTGGATCATTTCCTGACAATGAACATTTACGAAGACCAGCGTTTTTGCAAGGACGCACGTTTAGTTTTCATAAACGATCTTATGGAGTCAAAAGATTTTCATACCAATATAGTGGCTATAGCCAGATGCGTAGGTGGGTTTGTTTACATAGCCAAGGACCAAAGCAGTCACTCTCATGTCCTGATGAATTCTCAGCATACGTTGACAGTAATGCGTAATCGCAAATGTACATTGACTATGCCAATTATGTATGTTGATGTCAGCAGTAAAGAAGAGCTTGCGAAATGCTTTGCCTCTTTTGATAATTCTGCATCTTCTAGAAGTGCTTTGGAAATTGCCAAACCTTATACAAGTATTGGCATTTTTGCAGGCAAGGGGGCAAAGTTTGCCTCTACCATGTCTTCATCCGTCGAACTGGCTGGTAACGATTTCAAAAAGAACAGCAACAGACCCAGAAGCGTTAAGCTGGATGAATGCTTCTCAACCGCTGACGCTGATGCCGTAAACAAATGCTACGAGATAGGGTGGTCGCAAAAACATCTGAGACGCATGAGCGTTTTGGCGGTGATGTACAAGACTCTTGTAGAGTCTTCAGCTAAAGCGGTTGAATTTTGGACAGCAGTTGCAGAAGGCGAACTGTTGCATGCAAACGATCCAAGGTTCCGTCTTAGAGATCTTTTGAATTCATCAAGGGTCGGAGACACGCCTGGCAAAGGTTTGCTTAAGGTCTCTATGAGCGAGTTGACTGCTGTCTGTATTCGTAGTTGGAATGCATGGATTGAAGGAAGAGAGATGAAGAGGGCTCCGTCTACGTCCACTAAGGGTGAAACGGAACTTGTTTTCCCTGAAGACGACTGAAGCGGCAGGCAGCCTTCAAAGCCCTCCGGTTCGCCGGAGGGCTTTTTCTTTTGTTGCCGAAATATACATATGAACTGGTTCAAACAAGCTAATCAAGTCATACAGATATCCCACTCTGGTCTAGTTTCTGTACTGTCAAGTAAAGATCAGGCCCAGTTGTCTGGATTTTTGTATAAAGCGATAACGACTCATCCTGGTTGGCAACAGGCGGCAGCCAATGTGTCTACGGAAATTAAGCAACAATACATAGCTGCGGTAAATAGTTCTAGTGTTAGCAATCCTGCTTGGGCTCAATGGGATGTCCAAAAAGGTTTGCCTCAAGAATCCGGCAATTACAAACTATATTTCACACCAAGTGATGAAGACATTGAAAAAGTCATTGGAGGCATAGGAGGTTTATTTCAATACCTACAGCCAATAGCTTCATCTTATCAATCTAATTTAGATTACAAGGTTCCTTCAACGGCGACTGCTTATTTGGGTCACAATGACAGAGTAGTTATCCATTTTAGCAACAAAGAAGCTGTCAACGACATTCAGGTGGCAGTTCAGCAGTGGGCAAGTGCGAATGGTATCTCTTTTGGAAACAGGACTCATTCGTTGGGGGCTGACGATAAGGAAAAGGTTTCTTGGGGACAGAACGTATCGAATACAATGTCGCAGTATGCTTTACAATATCTTGAGTCAGGTCAATATAATGAAGAACAAGTAGCCAGGTGGATAGAGACTTACATAGGTAATGTTTTGAACCAGATGGGTCAAGCGGCATGAACTGGTTCTTCCAAATCAAATAGGAATCCCAAAGGAATCTACCCAATTGTGGGGAAAGTAGATAGATGAGAACAATCAGGACAGCGGGATACAAGCGGGATCAAGGCATGATTGAATATATCAGATGTCCTGAATGTGATAGACTGATGTTTTATCCAAAGAGTGAGGTTCCTCCTCTTCCTGATCTTAAGTCTTGCATACCTTGCGGAGGTTGGGGAATTCCGGCCAAAGAGGAAGAGGTGAGAAACGTAGCAGAAAGGAAATTAGCCCAATCTTGGCAATGGAATGACAAATTCCCTACGGAAGAGGAAGAGGCTGATATCATTGAAGGCGATACAGATTTTGAAGAACTTTATACTCAGTTTTTGCAAGCTGGGAAACCTGGGGCTGTTAAGTTGATGGAAGGGTGGCTCAAGCTAAGAGGTATTCCATTCAATTCCAGGAAAGACATAGTTACTCATGATGAAGAAGTGGGGTATGCGGATTACCTTATTTCCATAATCAAAGAACATCAGCCATATGAAAGTGGTTTGGCTGAAAATAAACATGTAGATCGTAGTTGGGATTTTCGCAAAGAAGAGGCACCCCATCGAGGTCCAGTAGGAGAATATAATGAAAAAACTATCTAGCAAATCAGGTTCCCAACTCATCTTGAAAGACGATGGTGGTTATACGTTTAAGATGAGCAAGAATGAGTGGAGGCGGATAGGTAAGCAGGCGGGGTGGTGGAACAAGCAGACTCAGCCTCAGACTCAACAACAGCCTCAGCAGCCTCAACAGCCTCAACAGGAAATGGAAGAAGTGGTAGATTAGGACACTGGTACTTTTTCCCAGCAACCAGTTTCTGGTCCGCAAACTGCTGGCGTGGGTTCGCATGATCAGCAGGTTGATTTACAGAAATTGCAACAACTACAGCAGACATTACAGCAAAGGCTACAGGGCATACAACAGCAGATCCAAGAGATACAGCAGGAACAGCAACAAGGGCAGCAGCAACAACAGTAACCTCAGCAACCTCAGCAACAGCAGATGGCATAAAATTACTTTCACGCCTTTCCAAGCGGCATTCGTGCCGCTTTTTTGTGCCAAAAATTCAATTACAATTTGAGTTCTGTCGATAGGTAATACATAGGAGAACAAACATGTCAGACAGAAAAGGTAGAGTAGTGTTATATACCCCTAATCCCAAGGAGCCCTTCCTTGCTTGGGAAAATGTCACTAATATTTCATATTCAAAAGAGAGAGCATGTTTCATGACCGAAAAGGGTCAAGAGATCATTGTTGGTGGGACTTATCTTATTGAGTTCGCTCCTATAGAAGATGATTTTGACGATGATGTATAATCCGTCAATATGACGATATAGATAGAGTAAATGCTTCATGTTTCTAGCCTCTTCGTCCCTACGCATGGACGGAGGGGCCTTTTTTTTGTTTCCAGGTTCATCATATGAAATAATCGAATATAATGTATGAACTGGTTTAAGATTGCTACTGAAGTCCAAATTGCGGCTCACGACTCTACGGGCAGGCTTGTAGTCTATATTGATGGCAAACGGTATGTTTATACTGGATCTAATTCTCATTTGCTACAGCGATTAAAGTGGGGCATCAAGTACAGTAAATTTTCTGACGTATTCAGGATATTGAAATCCTTGAATCAAGAGGTTCCTGAACCCAAGAAAACTTCCGTCAAGAATAAACCTGATTCCACTTTATTCGATAGCATTGAAGGAAACTGACGATTTGAGCAGAAGGGTATAGATAAGTTCTAAGCAGGAGAATTCAGTATGAAAGTAATCAGAACATCGGGATGGAAGACGGCATGGGAAGACGAAAGAACTCCTGCTCAAATGGAGACCTCTCGTCGCCGTAGAGAAGCGGATATATTATTGCATGATGGAGGTCCTGGTAGTGGTCCTGTGGTGTTGGAATTTGTAAGCAATAGAGCCAAACAATACCTTAAGAGTGTTAAGCCACAGAATTTTAATGAGAGGATGTTTACAGGACAATCGTTTAGGGTTCCTATGCCTGCCGAACAGTTACAACAGGCAATCGCTTCACTTAAGGGTAAGGGATTCAACGTGACGTCTGAAGACGAGATTAAATATGGCCCTTTGCCAACGCAACCAACTCAACCAGAACAACCAACGCAACCAGAACAGCCCGTTGAGAACAAGCTTCAGATGGATCAGCGAGATTGGATAAGAGTCGGCAGAAGGTCTGGATGGCTTAAGAGTGCTGGACGCTCCAAATCTTGGAGCGGAGTATACGGAAGCATCACAGTTGAATTATACTGGACATACGGAGAGACGAACGAGATTAGAGAAGAAGGAAACGATACAGCCGTACCGGATGATGTCTCTGCATTTATCATGCAACATTTCTCTTCATTAGGAGCGAACCCTTCCGATCATACGATGGAAATATCTATTGATTACGAAAGCTCAGGATACTATGATCCAGGTGTTCATACCCTATCGAATGGAGATCCCGGATATCCCCCAGAGGGATCTGATGAAAGGCTTGTTAATGGAGCAACTCTTATCATAGACGGCAAAACGAAAATCCAAATGCCAAAAGAATTGTTCCAAACGATAGAAGAGAGATGGGGTCCCGCCATAGACGACGATGACTTGGATACGAGTGACGTTGGATATGATGAACCAGAATATGATCCTATGGATGAAATAGAAAGACAAGAAGCTTGGGACAGAGATTATAATCCCAATGACTACCCAGATGGATATTAAACCATGAGAACCATAAGAACAAAAGGATACAAGATGTCTAACTCAGATGCAAGAGCTATCATGGACGACCTCAATTACATGGGCGACAGTCGAGTCATGGCTGGCAACAAAGGCAGTTGGTACGAAAAGCTTGATATCAAGAACATGCAAGCTTTGGTAGAGATGCCAGCCCCTGTGGGTCCTGACGGGTCTCTGGATTACGATACAACGGAACGGAAAATGATTCCTTTCAAATGGGTGGTTTGTGAAACTTGCCAAGGCAAGGGTACTCATGTCAATCCATCCATTGATGCGGGTGGATTGACGGGAGAGGATTTTGCTGAAGATCCAGATTTTGCAGAAGAATACACAAGCGGGCGATATGACGTTCAATGTTACGAATGTAAGGGTCAAAGAGTTGTTCCGGAACCTTTGGACGAAGAGTTCATTAAGTATCTAGAAGAGAGGTCTCAAAGTGCTTGGGAATCTCATCAGGAGATGATGGCTGAGAGGAGAATGGGGGCATGAGGGTAATCAGGACAGCGGGATGGGAAAATGAAAGTGCCTTGCCAATGCCAAAAGTTTTGCCTCCTCAGGTGAAGCGTAGCATAAGCCGGAAGATATACGATCTTTTGACAGGCAAGTATTTCGAGCAAATCCCGCTTCAGGGTTTGTTTGATATCCTCAAAGCCCACGATGTTTACCCCATAGATGAAGAGGGGTCGAATTGGAATGGCATGTTACTTGGGGGTAAGGAATGTGGAGACCCTCAAGCTGCCGACCAACGGGCAGACTTTGATTTGGTATGGGAAGTAGACGGTCAGAGATCTCCTGTTAAGAATGCTATGCTAACGTTATCTTGGTGTGTTATGCCTTCGGGCAAATACGAAATAACGTCATATCTTGGATAAACCTCCCGGCATGTGCGGTAGAGCGACCTATTAGGGTCGCTTTTTTTGTGCCGAAATTTTGTCGATAGTAATATGGAGATAAGTTTAGATGAGTGGGTTCCGTTTAATTATTGTTCAATAGGTCATGAAGAAGATTGTGTATCTTATTGGTGGTGGTCTTCTCTGAACAATGAGCTTATCGTCTTGAGTAAAGAAGAAGTCAAGACCGATCATCGGACATTTGAAGATCAAAACATTTCTATGAAGAAGAAGTTGGGCAGGATATTTTCCTACGGTCGCATAGGACGAAGGTTTATATCGATGAGAGTAATAGATTTTGGGTCTGCCAAACTATTGTCATCAGAAGGGTGGAGTAGGCCACTTGTTGAGGACGCTACATTGAATTTGATCAACATGTATCCTGGTCACAAGATTAGGTTTTTTGATGACTAGACAAGGCATCGACTACATTGGATATTATATTTTCCCTATCCGTTGCTTTTAATCTTGTAAACTTCCCATTAGTCCACATCGTAAGATAGTCTTTCATATCTGCATCGATTTTTGCAGATTCTTCTTTACCGTGATATCTGCCGGTATCCGAGAATTCCATAATATCATCTTGTTCGAGATAGATGTTGATGGATGGATAGTGCATTTCGAATCTAAGGGCTATGTTCAGTAGATCGTATTGCATTGGGTTGTTATAATAGAAAGAGTAGAACACAGCTATAAGCAGCGGAGAATCAGAAACGATATGGTCTGCTCCTCCGGCTAAGATCGTCGCTTCTTGATGGATTTGTTTGCCTAAGATGTAGACTTGATCCCAAGGCTTTACTTCTCTGGGGATGTAGGTCCAGAACTTGACATATTCTGTGACTTGTTCGACGTTATATCCAGCTACTTTGAGTTCTGAAAACAGCCATGCGGCAGTTGTTGATTTACCACTGCCTGGGGCTCCGAAAAGGTTAATCCTCATATTGGGTTCCTTGCGGGTCTTTTAACATTCTTTGTTGTATCCTCTGTGCTAGGAATGAAGGGTTTCTTCCTTTATCAAATCCTCGACAAATACTTTGCCTAAATTGGTTTCCGTACTTATCAGAGACCGCCCTGAATGCTGGTCGCATCATTTGCCAAACTTCCCAAGAGACGTAGGTGGATATGTTTTTCATGTCGCAATTCATGATATCTGATAATCAGACACTCTGAATCCCGACAGTTTGTCGCTTAAAGCGTCGTGATCCAGGAACTTTAGAGCGATATATCGAACTGTATGAACTGGTACAAGACTTCCCAATCTTTGTCCAACATCGTTTATCATGGAACGATAGCTTCTCTTGCCCAAAAGATTGAGCAAGATGGAATTATCTCTCCCAGAGGATCGGGACCAGGCAATTGGAGCGGAGGGTTTTTTGGCGGAAACCCCTCAGACCCGGATAGCGTTTATTGTTTCTTTTCAAAAGACGCAGCAATTAAGTATGCTAAAGAGATCTCCAGCATTACCAAGGCTCAAGGTGTAGCTGTTATCCATGCTGTTCCTGACTACAACTTAGCTATGCCTGATGAAGATCAGGTTGCAGACTATTTATCTGATACAAATCCTTCTTCTAGCGAGCCGGGGGTCAAAGAGGTCTGGGAGGCTTACAGGAGAATGATCCAAGAGGATCGTAATCCGGAGTGGGGCAACGTTTCGATGGACGAGGCATTTGATGGATTTCATGCGACAAACGAGATGATGGAGGGGTCTGATAATGTTGACGCCTCTTATTCAGAGATGGTCAAGGATGTTGCTCGTAAGATGAAATCCATCATGAGTCAAGAGGATTTGTTGCAATTTGTTGGAAGAGGTGGTAGTATTGCGTTCAATGGTCCACTGAAAGTAGCCAAGGTAGAGTACATATAAAGGATATCGTTATGAGGATTGTTAAAACTTCAGGGTACAAAGATAGGGTCGTTCGAGTTTTTGCCCGATCAGATTATGGGGTGATTGGACAAGATCCAGAGTTAGCTGATATGGAGAATCCCAGTGGTCACATCTATGGAGAATCCTTTTATATTGTTGCCGAAATGACAGATGGATCTCGTTGGGCTGCTGACCTTGGAACCAGAGATCAGAATTCTTCCGATCAGAAAGCATCCGAGTATCAAGCTAAGGCTGATAAAGGGTGGACCCCGGAGAGTGATAGTTCTTTTCATACTATAGATCCAGCCTATGGTAGTGAAGCGTATGAGGTAGAGGAGCCCTATATAGTTGAGCGAGAAAGACAAGACGACGAAGACGGCTTCATGTTCTAGGTTCAAGATCTGGCAATTTGTGTGACGATCTATATTGCATGAGTATCAGAGATTATTTTAATCCAGAAGAGATCAATAGTTTTGAAGATTTCATGGCTAGGTTCGTGGTCGATGAGGATCTTGGAGAGATCTACGGCATCGATGCTAAATTCATGCTCTTTTCCCAGACCGAACAATGGGGATTATATTTTAACCCTATGAGAACTCCTCCATATCGTGCTGACGGTATGGAGAAAGTCATGACTGGGGATTGCACTTTCTGCAAGTTCGATGACGAGCAATCGTGTATTGACATGATTGCTAAAGTAGTTCCACTTGTAATCGGCAATGGTTTGGTGTTTAAGGCTTTTAGAGAGCCTCCTTTTTGCGTAGGAATGCCATGAAGAAAATGTTCTTCGTAAATCAGAAGACTGGAGAGCGTGATAGTATTCCCATATCCAGTATGTCATGTCTAGCTGCCATGCCTTTTAATCTTGTTCCCAAAGACTGTGAAGACAAAGACAAGTTGTACGGACTTAACATCTGCATTGCAATCCCGCACGAAAACCAAGAAGAATACATTGCTTTCAGAGAGAAGCTTGTTTTTGACGAGTTGTTCGAAGTCTGGGCAGAAAGTGGTTGGATGCGAGTCAGTATATGGGTTCATGATGGCAATGCTTACGAAGAAGGATGGGGAGGAAGTTGCTTGTTTGGATATCTTGTTCCGTCAGCGTTTGATAAACCTCAAGACCCCATCGACAGCGAGAAGATAGGTTTTGGTAAATATCCTATGGTATTGGGGAGTTAATATGAATCCGACAGAAGAACGAGAGGCTCTTCAGCAGTCCATTATAGGTCTAACGCACAGGGAGGCTAAGTTTGCTCTTAAGGGCAAGAGGGACAGAGAGGGCAAGCCGTTGTTCGTTAGCATTTTGAGTGTTGATGGGAAGTTTATTGAGGAGCATCTGGATTACTGTGCCATTCCCAATCGAATGTGTGTTCATATCGAAAACGACAAGATCGTAAAGGCGTCTATATTCTGTTAGCTCCAGCAAATTCTGCGATCAGGAAGATCGTTGTCAATGGTCCATTGAGCGATACCGTCTAATCTTGACAGGTATTGGTTTATTCTATTCAAGTCAAAGTCAGGACCATGAACATTCTCTGGCGTTGGTTCTTCTGGCTCTGATTGTTCCCATGGTTCTGGTTCTTGATATGTCCCCATCATTTGGTCCCAGTCTCTATTCATGTCGAATTTTTGTTCATGTTCTTTTAATGTTTGATCGGTCATCAACTGTCTTGCCCCCATGTAGTCGTCCACATCGATACATCCATTATTGATATCTTCAATATTTAGTCCAAACCTTTTGAGTACTTGCATCATTTTATAGGCATTGGCATTAGCCAAGTTCATTTCTGGCACTTCTTCTCTGTCTGATGTAGTATTTTTGATAACGTTCAGTCGAACAACATCTCCAGCCATCATACCGGATTGTTCTTGCCTTCCCACCTGAATATAGACCTGTCCTGCTTGGCTTTCGTTATAGGCATCTACGACTCTTTTAACATCTTCTAGGGTAGCATCGTCTGTCAGGTAGAAGTTAATAATGCCCAAGCCTGACATCCAGTCGCTGTCTCCATCTACGTCTACGCTATTGTGTTTTCCTGATATTATTTTGTTCTTAATTGCGAATCTAAATAGGTCTGAAGATAGATCCAGCAGGCTCATGGGTTGGGCTATACCATGGGTCCCGGAAGGGGAGAAGGTGACGGACGAGATCTTCTTAAACCAGTTCATACCTCAATTTCGGCAATAAGGATAGCATAACCTTCTATCAGCAAGGATAATGACCCCCATTTATAGAACATTAGATAAGCTATGAATTGGTATAAAGAATCACAGACCGAGTCCAATGTCAACCTGGTCCAAATGATTGCTGATAAAATGGCAGAATATGGCTGGACTTATGAAGAAGCCATGAACATGGAAGACCTGAGCATGAACCCCAATGCTATGAACATTGGATCCTACACTTATCCTACGCTAGTCAGTCAAGACGGCAAGGTTAAGCTGGGTCTGTCTCGTAATGATCTATATCCCCATAAGAACTATGTCATGGTAGGAGACTCTTACTCTGCTAGGGATGATCAAATCACTCTTTCCGGTATTATTGTCGATCCTTCGGAACGAAAATCCGGCAGAGGAAATGAAGCTATGCAGCAATTATTGTCTGTTGCTAAAGAGATTGGAGTTAAGGTTGTTATCGAACCGGCTCCCATTCATGGCCAAGTTGGCAGAGGGAAACCTGGATTGAATTCCAAGAAGCTAAGAAAATGGTACGAGGACATGGGATTCGTCAACAAGTACCCAGATTCGAATGCTGTTATGATTCTAGATCAGAATGAGGACAAAGATGAACTGGTATAAGCAAGCTGTGAATATCGTTCCGTTCTCATTGGAAGATGATATAGACATCGATCTTGATGAGGATATCTACGACCTGGCCGATCAAGCTGATAAGGTCTTTGAAGACAGTGGAGTAAGGCCGGATTCTACCAAGGACTTATCTCATCTGGCTATTGAGGATGGTCGTGTGATTGGTGCGATTTCCAGCGGATGGGGTAATGAGGATGACGTATCTGTGTTTTCATTTGACATTTCTGTTTTGCCGGAATTTAGAGGGAAAGGATTGGTAGGAATCAAGCTGATCAAAGAGGCCATAGAGTATTACGAAAGCTTCAGCAGTCAGTATGATATGAAAACGATGATGAGATTATGGGTTATTAATCCAAGGTTAGTCCACGTTCTGGAGGATCGTTTTGGTTTTGATATTGAATCAACGAATTCAGATGGTTCTGCTCATATGGTGAGGTATTGATGAACTGGTATAAATTTGCACAAAATGTAACAGATATGACAGAGGATGAATTCATAGACCATCATCGTACAGGAGATATCTCGTCTGATGCTTATGAAGATTATGCGGATAGAGAGGGCCTGTCTTGGATGCAGATAGAAGGGTATCCTGTTTTACATTCCCAAAAGGTATTTGGAGATATGCCTATTGAGTTTAGGCAGAATGGAGAGAAAAACAAATACGTGCGAACAGATGATAATGATGAAATAGTTAGAGATGAAAAGGGCTTGGCTTTGTATTTAACTGATGAAGAAATAAGATTGCAAGGCAAGGATTTATACAATAACACTATTGTAGCTTTTGAGCAAGGCGAGGCTGTGGGTCTAGTATCTGATGAATGGGGAGTTCCTGGCGTGTGGGTTGTGGATGAAATGCAAAGTATGGGGATAGGTACTTATCTATTATCTGAATGGATGAAGAATAGAAAACCAGATCAGATTTTAGGGCAAATGACGCCTGCTGGAGAAAGTCTGGCTAGATCATATTATCGTCAGCTTGTCGAAGAAGCCAATCAACCTGGAGATGAGGAGGCCGAAGTAGCCGAGCCGGAAGCCATTGATCTGCCTCCGGCGATAGACCCCAACTTGGCGGATGACGATGCCCGAGTTGAATGGGTCGAGCAGGCCGTTGCGGCGGTCACGGACACGGCAAGGTCGCACGGCTGGAGTGTGTACACCGAGCCTTCGTCCCGCTCCTTCAGCCAATACGTCACGCTGGATCGGGGCGATGAAGTGATCGAGGTCCGCATCTCTGATCACGAGAGCGGCATCCATGGCAGTGGCGTGGACCATGCTCTGATTGGAACCCATGAACAGGCGTGGATCGACCTGGCGTGGCGTGACCTGTCAGCCGACCTAATGGAAGCGGACAAGATGAACTGGCATAAAGAGTCACAATCCAATCTTTGGGATATGTCTGAAAAGGATTATGCCGGTCCATGGGATGAACGCTATGGCGACGATGAGGATGCCTATAAAGAATGGTGGAACAAAAGGAGAGAATGGAAGGGCCAAATGCAACGTGCCATAGGAAGGGGAGAAATAAATCCCCAAACTGCAAGGGACAGAGGTCTCCTTCTTAACGTAGGCAATATCGAAACAGTTAAGCCTTTGCCGCAGAGATTGTACCATGTAACGACAGCAAGAGATGAAGTTATCAATAGCGGTCTGAAGACCAGAGAAGAATTATCTCAGGGTCTTGGATTAGGTCTTGGCGGAGGAGCAAGCGATACGATCAGCTTTACGACCGACATCGATGTCGCCAGGGCTATCAAGAGTTCGTTGCTGGATGGCGTGAAAGTAGCCAAGAATAAAATCTCAATCGAGCAAATGTTAGATATGGCAGCAAAGGGGGAAGATGCGGATAGACCTTGGTTGAAAAATATCTACTACTACCACAGCAGAAAAGATACAGACGAAATGCCAATTGACATCAAGGCTACTCTTGAAGGGTATGAATATACAGACGCTTTCATTTTCCCCAAAACAGTTGAAGAACAGAATGAGAAGGACGAATGGGAGTGGGAACCTGTGGGAGAAGCATGGCCCCATGGCACTGGGGTGGAGACTAAGTATACAAGGTTCCGTCGAAGGCTTACTTCGGATGAATTGATTGACAAGCGTTTTGATTTGTACAAAGAGTGGATAACGTTCAGGGAAGAGGCTGGTGGTCCTTTAAATCCTTTGTTCTTTTTGAGCGATGCCGTAGGGCTGTCGAAGGTAGATCCAGAACAGGTTTCGATCATGGAGTTTGTTCCCAAGCCCAATGCTATGGGATATCAGGTATCGTCTTTGGGCGAATGGAGAACTTGGGATGGAACGGTACTCGAACCGATTGGGGTTGTAGAATGAATTGGTATAAAGAAACTTCTAAACTTCCGGGCAAGCTAGGGCCTGAACAGGTTAATAGTAGGGGGCTTAAGGCTTTACTGAATGTTCAGGGTAACTTTATGGATACGTCATCTGGTTCAGATGTAATAGCAAATCTGTTTGATGATGATGTTGATATGTATGATGCTCTTTCAGATTTAGGCATAAACGAGGAAGATCTGGCCAATATGCATGGTCCTGAATTCAGGAATGAAATTTTGGCAGCAAGAGATGAAGTTGTTAGATTATCTCAGCAGGCATTGCAAGGTATGCCAGAGTGGATAACCGTACATCGAGGAGGGGTTCCTAAGGGGCCTGTTGTTCCTGTTACTTTAGATATGTCAACAGCCAATTTCTTTGCTACCCAGAAAGGGGTTGATCCAGATACTTATGTAGTTAATAAGCAGGATGTTGTAGCTGTCATAGATCTATTCCAACGTGGGTATGCTGAATCTGAACTATTGGTAAAAGGCGAAGGTCTAAGGCCCGCCCAAGAGGATCTCAATGAACTGGTATAAACAAGCTCAGTTAAAGAAGAAGGTGCTCAACGTAGAAAAATTCGACGGCTATGAAGTTCGTACCGAAGATACTCAGGTGGGTAATGACGAAGATGGAAGGGTGGAAATGGAATCCGCCTACGCTGACAGCGGGTGCTACATAGGGGATGTGGAAACAGCCAAGATGCTTATCGAAGAAAAGGGTATAGCTCCAGAGGCTTCATGCGATGATCATGATGTTTGCTCGATAGGGTTCGAAGAGGAAAGTCAGAACTGGTGGGGGTGGAGCCATAGAGCTATGAGTAACTTTGGAATCGGAGATGAACCTGTGGCAGCTACGCCTAGCGGCAATGAGACTCAGTATGACGGTCCTGCTAAGACATTGGATCAGGCGAAGCAGTATGCGATTGAGTTTGCTGATTCTGTATCGTGATCATTTATCGCAGGTGAAGTTTGCGATATAGGCTGAAGTTGTATCTTCTATCTTCATGCCGAATTTCTTGCAATGCTTCTTCGATTCGCCGGGGAAGTATCTTCCCAGACCTTCATGGCCCTTTCTCCATGTTTCCACAACGATGTTGTGAAAACCGGCTTCCTTAAGCATTTTGGCTACAGGTTCCAAGTTGCCAGTGACGAAATATTCTGACCCATGAAGGTAGATAGGAACGTTGAGGTACAATTCGCCAGGATGCCTCATGACTCGGTAGATCTCGCTCAAAGCTTTGGGGATGTCGTCCCAATGCTCCATCGTCTGATTGCCGATAACAATGTCAAACTCTTCATCGTTAAATGGCATGTTCTCGACTCTTCCTATGTCAGTTGTTAGGTCAGTCTTCTTAATATCCATACCTCGCCATTGGCAATGGGGAGTAACCAAGTTCTTGATGAATTCGCCTTTTCGTTTGCTTCCGCATCCTACTTCTAGGATATCGACTCCTTGGAGTTTGTCTAAATGGAAATCGGCGATGGCATGCTGACATTTACGGATAGGGGACATGCATTTTTGCCATACACCTTTTTTGTCTACATGGTTGGCGTAGTCTTGTTCGTATTTTTGACAGAAGCCGAAAGAGTGGCATAGACGGCATGGGGTATCTACTGTATTCATGCCTTAATATCGACAGATAGAAAACATCTTCTTCACAAAGCTCCTGAAGCCCATTTGTGGGCATGGTGGGTTTGCAGAGGTTCTGCTTAATCCGGACAGAAGGGATTTAATCTGGTAGATTTGAGGCCAATTATGGGCTATCGGGACAGATATCCGGCGTCATGTCCGGATTCTGGCAACTTTTAGAGCTTTTGGACGTTATAATAGATAGAAAGGAGAGCAAATATGACAAAATGGATTATAGTTTTAGTAGCCATCATGGCCTTGGCTTTTACATCTCCGGCCATGGCTAAGGACGGCAGACGAGATCGAGGACATCGCTACGACCGGGAAGGCAAAACTCAGCTAAGGCAGCACAGATCCAATGACTTGGGAAGAAGGGGCTGCAAAGACCGCTATCAGTGGCATCGTCCTGATTTTTCTTACCGCCCTGCCTTCAATAGGGAACGAGTCAGAATAGTTATTATCCTTCCTGACAATCGAGGCTATATGGTCATAAGAGACAGTCATCGTAGGCGTCACATGCCCCATAGTAGACATATGGGCAACAGGCGACATGGTGAGCGCAGCAGCAGCAGCAGCAGATGGCATCGGAAGTGGTAGTATTTGAGTAAGATGTAGCAATGGCTGTAGAAATCGAACGTAAATTCAAAATCTTGGGCATAAAAGACGTCATCAAGATGTCGAGCGGTTGTCATGCTATTTCTCAGGGGTATCTTAGTCGAGATCCCGAGAGAACCGTGCGTATTCGTACAGTAGGACATAATGGAAAGAACAGAGGATTTATTACTGTCAAGGGACTGAAAGAGAACGCTTCATCTCTAGAGTTCGAGTACGAGATTCCAATAAACGATGCCAGCGAAATGCTTTGGCTATGTCCTCCTCCCATCATACGCAAGAATAGGTACGTTGTTGAATTCGATGGCATGGTTTGGGAAGTTGATGAATTCCTGGATCGTGACCTTGTCATTGCTGAGGTTGAGCTTCCTCATGTAGATCATCAATTCAAATTGCCGCCTTGGGTTCTTCGTGATGTGACTGATGATCCTCAATATTTCAACGCAAATATGACATAGAGGCTGGTTAGACCAGTTTGCTAGACGTTTTTGAAGTGATAGTAAATATGCTATAGTAATCCCTCATGTCATTAAACGGGATTACAACCATGAGAGTAGCAGCCAGACCACCTAAACCTGGACCCAGAGGAGAGAAGATACGGACAATCAAGAGGTTCCTCTTCTTGCCGAAAAAGATAGACAATGAATGGCGTTGGATGGAGTGGGCAGAAATCATCCAGCTTTATGAATGTAATGATCTTGATAAATTTCTTGAGTTTTGCGAACAGAAAGAGAAGTTCGATAAGGGTCAAGGTAGTCCCCCCATTCCCCATGAACAGGACATACCGAGAATGTGGAAGTCCATGGTTCGATGTAGCTTGGGCAAAAGACAAAGGAGATGACTTATGTATCATCTGAAGATGTATGACCATGACCCTGACTTCGTTTATGAAAAAGATTTTGAGGATAGAAATCAGACCTTTCGCTTCTTGGCCGAAATAGCATTAGATGCTATAGGTGACGAAGTCAGTATACCGGGAGACAGAAATTACGAACAAGATAATGCCATGATTAAGGCAATAGAAGACAAGGATATCGACGAGATAGTAAGGATTTACAATAAGATTCACGAAGATTGCAATGGGGAGTATGTGGAGATAGCAGAATATGATCCTACGAATGCCCCTGCTCCTGCGTTTCTAACCGATGGGGAAATCAGAGACAGGATCGAAAATATAGCCAGAGAAAAAGAGAAATTGATCCTCGAAGAAAAACAGGGATAGAAGATGTACAAAGTTCACATGCACGATTACGATGTAGACAGTGTTTCCGAAGAGACATTGCGAACCAAAAAAGAACTACAACGGTTCATGGAATGTCTTGCTATCGACCGTATGGAATGTCGTGAAGGTGGTAATGAGGATTTGATCAAAGCTATTGATGACAAAGACCCATTCAAGATAGCCGAAATTCTCAGCGAATTGTCAGTGGATGGTGATGGAGATTGGGTAGAGATTTATGAGGACGAGGGATGCCTTTATGACGACTGGACCGATGAACAAATCAAGTCAAAAATGGCCGCATTACGCCAAGAGATAAAAAACCTAACTCGACAAAGGTAAAGCCCTTCTTTTGCCCGAAGGTATATGGTATAATCCCATGCAAAGGGCAGAATATTGTTTGGTAACTGGTATACTCATATCGTTTTAGCCGCTGGAGGCATCCAATCTAATGTGGTTGACGTCCAAGGAACCCCCTATTTTACCCTAACCGGTGGGGCCACCTACGACTTTAGGCAAGATCTTAGTAAGATGGGATTTAGATGGGATGGCATAGTTCCCAGAGCGTGGGCCATAGAAGTAACTCACATTACAGCCAATCAAAGAGCTAAAGACTATCTTGAACAAAGTATGGGCGTTGATCTAATGCCCCTGACCGCAACTCCTGGGACTCAGCCCCAACCTCAACAACCGGTTGCTCAACCTCAGCCACCAGCGACTCCTGCCGTTGCTCCCACGGTGTACAATGAAGGAGATGCTATAGAGGAAGACTTCACAGTTCTAGTAAGCAAGCCTTCAAAATACAATCATTACTATCTTTTGGAAGAGGCTTCTGGAGTTAAGATGGCTGTTTTCATGGACGATGAAGGTTTCGTCGCCGGAGACGTTATAAGAATCAGCGGTATCGTTAAATGGGAAAACTACAATGGTAGAGATCAGATCAGAATCATTAAGCCGAAGGTGGTTTCCCAACCGTCTGGTCAAGATGGCGATGCTCAACAGGAAGACGAACAGCCGGATGATCCGAATGCAGTCAAAGGTAGGATACCCGACGACAGGATAAGTCCTGAACAGAAGGGCGTAGAAGTTTCGTTCCTTCAATCTGATGACAATATTATGATGAATGCTCTTGCTGGGGCAGGCAAGACTACTATGCTTAAGCATTTGGCGTCATTCAAAGATCCTGCCGAGAAGTGGATATACATCGTATTCGGCAAAAAGAATCAAACAGAAGCATCTTCCGGTAAGGGTAAATTTCCCAATGGTGTTGAGGTAAAAACAAGCCACTCGTTCTTAGGAAATATTTTGGGCAAGAGTGCTAAAATGGATTTGATTGATAGTTCCAGTCTAATTCCGAAAGGATATGGTGGATCTAGGATGTTTAGGATGGTTGATGCTTATATGAAAAACGACAGTACGTTCCCCAGGCATCTTAACTGGCCTGCAAAAATTTCCATATCAAGGCTCGCCAATTTGGCTAAAAACTTTGCAGTCATCCCAAGCGATCCAGGTGCTACCGATCTCCTAAAGGGGTTGATTCAGAGCTTTACTATTGATGTTACATTAGAAGATAACAAAAATGGGGTTCCTTCACCAAATGCTAGAGATTGGACTCCGCAAATCATAGATAAGGCCATGGATATGCTCCATTATTCTACTCCGGATAATCCTCTTCCAGAGCCAGATCCAAATAGGAATCTATTCCGAGGTTTAAGAGATCAGGATGATACGCTTTGGTATTCCGCTATCTATGCAGACCAAATAAGTTGGCCGAGGTATGATGTCGTCTTGGCAGACGAGGTTCAGGATTTCAATAGATGCCAAGTTCTTATGCTTCAAAAACTGGAGGAACAGGGGGCTAGGATAGTTGCAGTGGGGGATCCCAATCAGGCTGTTTATCGATTCCGTGGGGGAGAAAATGAAACTTTTGATACGATAACGCAAAACACAGGAGGGGCTCAGCACGAGCTTCCAACCAACTACAGAAGCGGTAAGAATATCATTGACTACGTTAATCAGAACACAAACGTACACGACCTTCAAGCTGGTTTGCAACATGATGGAGAAGTTACAGAAGGCATGTCGTACGATAACGCTATTATGGGTTTGCAAGATGAGTGGACGGATGGTGGGGGTAAGCTGAAAGAGGAGACGGCATTCATATCTAGAGTTAATGCACCTCTCACATCAGCCGCTATGGATCTACTGAAAAGAGGAATGAATTTTGTCGTTCTTGGAAAGAACTTTTCTGAAGAACTGACCAAGCATATCTCAAGCGTAGCTGGCAAAGACCAAAACAAAAACGAGAGAGTGATGGGTATAGATCAGTTTATGTCTGAATTAATTAGATATTCAGAAGACAAGCAAAAGAAATGGAAGGGTCGTATAGCTAAGAGCGAAGCATTGAGTAAGGTAACAGAGGCTACCGAGGCGTTAACAAGTGTTGTAAGCCATCTCAGGGAAATGAATTTCTTTGATCAGGAATTGAATATCAGGGTAAATACCACAAGAGATTTAAGAACATATTTAGTGGAAAGATTTAGGGGTGTTGATGAAGATTCTGCGAAGAAGGTTCAGGACATGAAGAAGAAAGACCCCAGAACATTTGTTCTACTTACCACAGCCCACAAGGCTAAGGGAATGCAATTCAAGAGAGTCTTTATCGTAGAAGACCAGTTATTCCCACATCCTAATGCCAAAAATTCTGAAGACTTGGTTCAGGAAGGGAACCTGAAGTACGTTGCGTACACAAGGGCGGAAAACGAACTTCATGTTCTTGAGCCCAAGCCGGATGATCAATGAATTGGTTTAATCAAATCGATAACGAAGAAAGACTTCGTCAAGTAAAAGCGGCTTTGATGTTCTTGCGGTATACATCCAAAATAGATCCCGCAACAGCTTCTTTTGAAGAATTGCAAAGAGAAATTGCCTCTGTTGGGGACCTCCCAGAGGGCGTCTCTCTTGATCGTTTTACAGCAATGGTTATGGTGTACGCAAGAAATCATGAAGCAATTGACGACTATGTAGGTAGGGAAGCCGAAGAATGATAGAACTAACAGAAATAGCGGCGAACGAAGTCAAAGATATTGCTTTGAAAGAAGAGATCGATATTGCCAGAATACATCTTAGGGTAGGAATCAAAGGCGGAGGATGTTCAGGCTTTAGCTACCTGCTTGATCTTACAGAAGATAAGGATGACAGTGATGAAGAGTTTTCTCAACATGGTCTTAAAGTGATATGCGATCCTAAAAGTTATCTTTACCTCAACGGGACAGTAGTTGATTTCTCAGAGGGATTGATGGGTAAAGGTTTTGTATTCGAGAACCCAAATTCTACTAGCACTTGCGGTTGTGGATCGAGTTTCTCAGCATGAAAAATCTAAGGCGTCTCATTAGAGAAGAGCGTTTGACATTCGGAACATGGATGCAGATTCCTCATGTCGCCATTGCCGAAATTTTGGCAGACATAGGATTCGACTGGGTATGCGTTGACCTGGAACATGGTGCAATCAATATCGAGTCATTAGCAGACATATTCCGCATCCTCAATAGATGCGACGTATCGCCTGTTGTAAGAGTTCCGTACAACGATCCTACTTGGATCCATCGATCCTTGGATGCCGGTGCGGGCGGGATCATAGTGCCTATGATCAAGAATTGCTCGGAAGCTAGGAATGCTGTTGCCGAATGCAAGTATCCTCCGCATGGCGATAGAGGGTTCGGATTCAGCGTTGCTAATATGTATGGAAACAACTTCAAAGACTACATCGAAAGAGCTAACAACGAGATCGCTGTTATCCTTCAAGTAGAACATAAGGACATTCTTCAGGATCTACATAACATCGTAGCGATGGACGATGTTGATGCTACATTTGTAGGTCCGTACGATCTAAGCGGAACGTTGGGACATTGCGGGGACTTTGATCATCCCATCGTTGAGAAGGCTTTGAGAGAATACATGGAGACATGTTCGTATCACAAGAAACCTGCTGGCATTCATGTCGTTGAGCCCGACAGAGGAGCCGTCCAACAAGCGGTGAATCAAGGGTATCGCTTTATAGCTGTGGGAATTGACGCTCTGTTTCTTAGATCAGGGGCTAAGATGGCGAGCATACGTTAATTGCCTCAAGGACTACCCCTTCAAGGGTATCGAAGGGTTGTTTCCCTGTAACGCAAGCCAGTATGGTTTGCTGGAGATGATGAAGATTTTGGATTTGTTCGTGCTGATGCTAATCATTGGCATACATCTCAGCCATACAAGATTGGTCCAACTGGTGCGGACATTGTTTCGCCTGAGACTCATTCATGGTTTGAACAGGTTAATCCTGACATTAAGGGAGCGGATCAGCCATGGAGAAGCGGGGACTGGAGGGACAGAAACGTTGTTGGATGGTTGGTAGCTCATAACAAGGGAACGGTCATTGAGGACCTATGGGCGTTGATACGTCAGCAAGCGATAAGTCCGAGGAAGGCGTGGATGGCTATTCCGCAGGAAATACACAGATGGTGCCGGGCGGGATTTGGATTATAAAGGCAGAGTGGGCAAAAGGTCGGTATTGAATCCTTTCAGAGGTAGATCTTGTCGTTTTTTTGAATTATGAGGGATGAACTGGTTCAAGTTCGCCAATCTGTACGACGAGCTTTCACGCTTTGGACCCGATGGACCCGATTGGATAGACCCTAATGCCAAGAGGTATGAGGGCGATGCGGGCGATGATATCGACAGGTACATGAAAGAACACTATAGACGCAGGCAGTATATCAATAACTACGGATGGTCCGTCCCTAACATTGAGGCTATTGAACAGATTAAAGCATTCGTACAAAACGATAAGGTTATTGAGGTAGGAGGCGGTCTGGGGCTTTGGGCAAAACTAATGAGAGACGAAGGTATAAACGTTACCGTTACTGACAACCTTTCGTCTCATCAAGAGGAATTGTCAAGAGATCCGTTTATCGATGTGAAGGACATGAGTAATGAAGCGGCCATGTCGGCATACGGAACTCATGGAGTTCTTATGCTTGTCTGGCCCCCATACGACGATCCCATGGCTAACAATACATTGAAGAAATTCTTAGGCAACAAGTTGATATTTGTTGGAGAAGGTGGGTACGGATGCACGGGGGATGATAGCTTCTTCTGCACGTTGGCTGAAAATTGGGAAGAGACAGACGATATAGATATTCCTCAATGGTCAGGTATACATGATTACCTTACATTTTATGTTAGGAAGTAATGAGGGTAATTAAAGAGGAGATCGGTAGAAAAGTGGTTATTTGTAAGTATGAAAGCTTGCATATATAAAATCACGAATGACGTAAACAGCAAGGTTTACGTTGGACAAACATGACGTGGGATAGACAATAGATTCAAAAGGCATTGTGCGGAAGCTAGGTGGAAAACTAAAAAACGAATGCCAATAGTGTTCGCTATATCCAAATATGGTGAGCGTCATTTCAAAGTAGAATTGCTTGAAGAAGTTAAAGATGGGTGTTCCCAAACGGAGGTAGACAGTAGGGAGGTATATTGGGTCAAAAAATTAGACAGCTTCTCTCCCAATGGTTACAACCTAAGAGCGGGACAATCGTCTGGTATTCTTTCAGCCGAGACCAGAAAAAAGATTTCAATAGCAAACACCGGCAAGAAGGCAAGCCCAGAGACTATTGAGAAACTTAGAAAAAGTCACCTGGGATATAAAATGTCCGACGCAACAAAGAAGAAGTTGTCTAAGGCGAATCTTGGCAAGGTGTTGTCTGATGAACATAGGGATAAAATACGCAATTCCAATACCGGTAAAAAGTATAGCAAAGAGTCAAAGTCTAAGATGAGCAAAAAGAAGAGGAAGTTCATTTATGAAATTGTGGGTCCAGATGAGGTAGAATACATCACGGATAATCTATGGTCGTTTTGCAAGGAACATGGGTTGAATGCTGGACATATGTGGAGCGTATCTGTAGGCAAAGCTTCCCATCATAAGCAATGGAAGATTCTTGGAAAGAAGCCTATATGACTTGGGGAGTCCGCAATGGGCAGGGAGAAAATCATCTCGGTAGACTTCTGATGAAAATTCGTAGAGAGATCAGGGAATCTTTGGGATCTTCATAATTACATGTTAGCAGGTTATTTTGGCTGATCCATTGTAAGTGTGGGTAGTTGTTAATGTGGATTGTCAATGCCTGAAAAACGTTTCAGCCTCGAAGAAGCCAATCGCTCCTTAGTCTATGTTAAGCATGTCGTTAAGGACGTTGTTAATACTTTCGAACAAGTTCTTAAACTCAGACCCAAAATCCAATATGCTAAAAATCTAGAACATACAGAGGCTTATCAGAATGAGTACACGGAACACATGGCTGATCTGGCGTGTTATGTAGAAGAGCTTAGGAAAGCTTATATAGAGTTGAAGGACTTCGAGTTGGGGGCGGTCTCCTTTCCAGGCATTTATAGTAAAGGTAATGTTAATTGGTATTGGGAATATGGACAGCATTGTGTTGAGTTCTGGTATCCTGTCGATAAAACAACTAGAGACAAAAAACCTATCACAGAATTGGAAACATGTCTAGCCACATTCCATTAATCGAGAGCCTGTTTCACGATCAATACGGACCCAAAGCTTTTTGCCGGGTTTACGATCATGCTGTATGCGTCTTTGCGAATGGCGGAGCATGGGTTCAGGATATGGAAACAGAAGGTGAAGAAGATACTAGTCTCCACTTAAGATTGTTCCATGAGTCCGGAAGAAGAATATGTTTGACCAATGATGAGATCATTTTATTCTATTGTCTGATCATAAGGATATGTGAAAACTTCAGCACTCTAGATAATGAAGAGGCGCTTCAAGATACTTATGATGAAGCACATTCGCTTTTCAAGAGTTCGCTTAAGTTGATTATCGGTGACAAGATATTTGACAAATGGTACGAACTAGTTTGTCAAGAAGAATAAAGGGAAAAGGGCAAGACAGCTAGAATATAAATACTTGACATAAATTAGTCCGATGATATAGTAGTTAACAAAAGGACAAAGCCATGAACAACCAACATTTCAAGGATCGTACCAGTTGAAGAGACGGTAGCGAAGAGGTTGTTGTAGAGGTGCTTTTCGGCACAGGCGGACAAGACTCCAAAATCTTTACTGCTCAACTGACAGACGCTTATTTGAGATATGCGGCCAGTATCGGTCTATCCCATACCAAGCTGCATGTTTCAGCCGGAAATAGCGTTATCAAGTTCTCAGGGAAAGATGCTTGGAAAGCTTTTCAGCATGAATCCGGAAAGCACACCGTACAACGAATTCCCCCAACAGAGAAACGAGGAAGAGCACAAACCTCCGTCGTATCTGTCGCCGTCTTACCTCTGCTCGACGAAAGCTATTCTCCCTTACCGAAATCTGAGATAGAGACCAAAACTCAAGGAGGACACGGCAAAGGAGGACAGCACCAGAACGCTAGAGATTCAGCCGTCAGGATGAAACATGTTCCTACAGGAATATCAGTATTCATCAATGGCCGGAAACAGGGCCAAAACAAGAAAGAAGCCCTGAAGGTTCTGACTGCCAAGGTTAATGACCACAAGGCCAATGAGAGGCGTAGAAACTACGCTCAAAATAGGAAGGGCCAAATCCAAGGGGGAAGTCGGTCTGGGAAGATAAGGACATACAACTTTATGAAATCAAGAGTTGTAGATCACAGGACAGGCAAGAAGACCAAGAATATAGCGGCTGTCATGAAAGGTCGATTCGACCTTATCAACTAACCTTGTCGCCGTAGCTGTAGTTCAATTGTTCTTTGCCGTTTTTGTCATGAAGTTTAACGGTATCGCCTGGGTTGTTCCAAATAGGACGACGGTAGTTAAAGTATAGATCAGTATCGCTATCCTCTCCGATACCTGTACGGATCTTGAATGAACATCCAGACTTGACAACAAACCCTTCTGCGAAATCGTAATGCCATCCAGCGAGATCGTCCATAGCCCATCCACTTAGATCGACATCCAAACCACTGATATTGGTAAATTCTATCCATTCTTCAAGAAGATTCTTAGCGTCATGACCTGGAGCATCTCCTCTGATAGCCGACACGATCAGGTCAGGCCCCTTCAACTTATCAAGTTCAGAGATAGCTTTACTGACATCTATCAATCCATACCCAGTCCTATCGTCATGACCAATGTTATCAAGATCAATCGCTGTCTTTCTCAAATGTTCCCTAACATCTTCGACAGAATTAACTGGCGTTCTGCCGCCCAGTTTTCGATGCTTAGAAATGATCAATGCAACAACGCCGGAAACCCATGGACAGGCCATACTGTTATGAACCACCATATTATTAGCCACAAAATTATGATTTCCTTCCACCTCTATATCAAACACCTCTTCTGTTCCATCCTTTTCTACAACCTCTACCACTCTCTCTACTCTTACTCCAGTTCCAACTACAGTGGCCACCCCACCACCCAAAGTCGGATACGTTTCCTGTTCAATGAATTTCGATGCACATTTAACCCCCATAACACGACTTGGGTCGATTGACATAGTTAGACTGTATTCTTCAGTAAATATAGGTTTCTTCGAATTAGGTGGCTGAACTTTTCTTCTTCTGTATCCCATGTTATTTCTGCGTATCCCTACATAGTCGCATAAAGCACACAATCCCTCGATCAACTTCTTGCTGCACGAAGACACTCCGTAGCCTTTTCTCTTAACACAACCATCCGAATCTACGATACCCGATATGAACGCATCTACAACGCTTCTGTCTTGATAAAATACCCACGAAGGAATAAACTTGTCTCTAGCCCTGTGCGACCCATTACAGAGATCAAAAAATATATCTGCAATCATAGAATTGCGGCATATAAACTGGCTATTATCCAATTCTATCAATTCATGTAAAAATGTGGATGCAAAAACATGCCGCAAATGACTATTAATTTTTTCTATATTGCACTTTGCAAAATAAAGAGATTTATACGATCCAGATATCCCTTTCTTGTTCCTATTGTCTTGACATATCCATCCATCTCCCAAATAAAACCCAACAAGATAAGCGATAGACTCGTCAATATTCAAGGACAATGGTATCTTTGAACTACTGCATGTCCCAAATAACAAATTACTTCTATTAATGTCAAATGATTCTAACAATATTTTTGCTTTATCATATCTCATGCCATGTTTAGCATTCAAAAATGCTACTGCTGTATCTAGATTCACAGACAAATCAATGTTTTTTTCCCTAACGTCCGATCTGGAAACATTGATAGATTTTCGTAACGAAACGGACCAATGATCTTTTATACTGATTTCCTTTAACCGGACAGGACAAGGAATTCCATCAGCAGATACTATAAAGTCCCCCTTGAAGATTTGATCTGCACGTCGCCATTCTAAGTCTTGACTTTTTCCTCTACCATTTCTGTTGATAGTTAAAATGGGATGATTATCAGTGCATCGCAAGGAAGTTCTAGTCGTTTTAATTTTCCTCAATTCTTTGAATCCATTACTCCACTGCTTCTTAACTTTAGATTCAACAACTCCACTGTCGGTGTGTGAATAAACTATATCTCCTGATTTTATTTCTCCTATACTAATGGGACCAGTATTAGTATATACACTTACTTCTTTTGGCAAACAAGTGCCTGACATGTAGGCGTAACGATTTCCAGGATAAGTAGAAAGAACAGACACGCCAGGAGCCATAAAATCAAGTCGTGGACCTGTCTGACTAAACCATGCCCTGATATTGTTTTTATCCAAAGCTCCAACGGAAATAGTTTCAGGATACCTTCCGGGGTACAGCGTTTTCCCTACATCTCCCGAATTACCAGACGCACAAACTACCACGATATTTTTCTCATAAGCCTCAAATAGGAACCTATGAATTTCCGGCAAATCTACCGACGCTCCTAGAGACATGTTGATAATATCGCATCCAAGATCTATAGCTTTCCTGATACCAGCAACAATACTTTGTTCTGATCCTCGCCCCCTGTGATCCAGAACCGGAATGGCAATAAGCTTGGCCTTAGGAGCTATTCCCACGATACCAAGACTGTTGTTAGTCGCTGATATTATTCCGGCAACATGGCTACCATGACCATGCCCGTCAGATACATTCGGTTGCGATGATGCGAATTGTCCAGACAAGTCTTCATGATTAGTCTGGGCTCCGGTGTCAAGTATTCCTATAACAACTCCCTCTCCTTGAGTATCTTTCCAGACCTCAGGTATGCCATACATAGAAACCTGATAACCGAATCTTTGAGACATAGCCCCAAACCCCTGCGCATCCAATGTCTCCGTAACAGCGACATTAGGCAACGCTACTGATTGGTCGGAAAAGGTTGTGTATTCTGTCTCGGTTTCTGTGACGGTCTTTTCATCAGGATCGTATACTTTTTCCCTTAACCATCCGTGAGAAATCATGGATGCCAAGTCTATGGATTGACCAATTTCTTGGATAGTGTAATAGTTTGTAAGGTTGCAAGATCCCCCAGGTTCTATAGTGGGGGCTTTTCTCAAGTCACCTATAGATATGATCCTTTCCGAAACGTTGCTAACTACATAAGAACCTCTTGCCATTACTTATCTCCCAGTTTGAGTAGCCCAGAACTTTATATAGTCCTTTTCGCTCCCCTCTGAATATTGAGGGTATCGTGGCCCGTATATGTTTTCTCGCCAATCCGGAGACATCGAAACGACTTTCCTAGAATAATTAACAGAAGGAATATTGGTGCGGTTCCTTGACCCGTCGTCAATTTCTCCTTCTATTCTAGCTCTAAGAACGGGCCAGTATATTGAAGTAGGCATTTCCTTCTCAATAAACTCAGTAGAAACTTCTCCCGTAATTATGTTAAGCCTTTCATATGTATCTCTTGCTTTATCAAACTCATCAAGTCCATACGTCCAGCACTCCTCGCCCGCTTTACCCCCAAGAAAGTTGTGATTAGTCATTAGGGATACTGCATACTTGGTTTTAGTTTTCGACAAAGCTACTTTCGTTGTATAACTATCCATAACATATCGCTGAGCATTGAACAGGGTGATATATTTTCCAACCTGATTCGCAGCGATAGCATCATCAGATTCATCGGCAAAGAAAGCCTTTTCGCTTTCAGCCGTTTTGACTAATGGTGCTTCATTAACATGTTCTTTGAACCAGTTCATTGTCCAAGTATCTTTCTTAGTATAGGACGGCCCCAACCGGGAACCCTGTCATCACTTAAAAGTATTTGATAGTAAGCGTCGTTAGCGACATAGTATTTCGTTGCTTCTCCAATATCTGGGTAATCAAACGTAACTCCCCCGTCCATTCCAACATTCTTGATTTCGGCATTTCCGAATACATAGGACGGTATCTTACCAATCATCATCTTCGCTAATATGCCAGGTGGAGATTTAAACCCCAACCTCTTTGCCATATCGGCAATATCCTTACTCACCATTCCCCAAGTAGGTTTGCCTTCAGCCAATAGATCTTGCAATCCTCTCAAGATAGATCTTGGATTACCAGCCATCCCCACAAGCTTCAGCATGCCTGATCTTTGTTCTCTTGCAGCCACATATCCATTCTCATCGCCGTAAAATCGCCAATCACCGGCTCTGGACCTGAACTTATCTTTGTCCCAGCTTTGTCCAGTTGCGTCTTCGTAACTCTTCTGGAAGACATTGAAAGCATTGTCTTCGCCAATTTGATCTAAAGACATATAGGATGGGGATTGACCGTGATCCGGGGATAGATCAGCGTCTTCGTCGGCGAATACGAATAAACGTTTGTACCAGTTCATGACTATAGGTATAATTCGTCCAGATACAGGATTTTACCTGTTTTGTAAAGTAAGGAATTTTTGCCGATCTACAGTAATAGAAGATGGTTCTAGATTTAGGGGAAAACGATGGCTGACAATATAGGCAAAATAGACCTAAATGGCTCTACGGTCACAGTATACCACCGAACCAGAGACGTCTCTACCCCAGAAGCCGTTTGTAGTGTAGGATTCTTAGCTGGACCACACGGACTATATGGATCTGGCATCTACTCAACTTACGACCTTCGATCTTCATATCAATCTGGCAATATGAGGGCTTATGGTGGCTACGTAATCAAAGGTCAAGTCGATCTAAACGGATTCGTCATCTTCGACTATCCCGTTGCAAAAGAAGTGTATGGAAGCAATTACAGCTTAGCGGATCAGATCAAAAGTATCATTGGTATCGATGCTATTATCGACCCGTCTACCGATGACGAAACCAAGCAGAATCACTGGCAACAGATAGAAGGATGGAGCGAAGATCTAGAAAAAGAATACTATTCTTCTCATATCGCTCAGCCGTTCACTTCAAGATACAACTTGGACAAAACCGGAGTCAAAGGCATCGTTTATACCGGTGAGAACGATGGTAAATGCGTCCTTACCTATAGAGATCTTCATGTTATTCCAATCGAATTTGCCTTCATAGATGGAACAACATACAAGAATCCCAACTGGGAGTCATGCGGAGATTCTACAAAAGAAGCTATACAAAAGATGCAAGGTGCTGTACAGGACGAACAGATTCTCCATTCAGAACGAAGACAACTTGTTGGAAGCATTGCAGCCCTTAGGCTGAACGACGACCCCATCACGCTAAAATCAGAAGATTTCCCCCACATACCTGAAGACATATTTGATAATGCGATGATCAACTTCCTATATGAGGACGAAAGTAGAATCCAGAGACTTTCCCCAGAATCTCAAGAGAAGTACAAAGAAATTATCAAGGTTGATTTCCTTATCCGAAAACTCAAGTCTGCCCCAACTCATTATTGGGAACAATGGAGAGAAGTCGGAGATGATGTCAAGAAACAAATCCCCGAAGAGATTCTCATCAATATTTGGGACAGATATCTACAAGGTAATCCAGGCCGATGGGAAGACATCCCCACAGAAATGAAAGACATCGTTCCCAAAGATCATGAAGTCAAATATTGGCTAAAGGCTACAAGAAAGAATGAAGAAAACTGGCAATACGTCCCCAAAGATATCATGGCGTATATCCAACAAATCAGACCTCAAGATATCCCCGCCACCATAGAACAAACGCACACTGAAGACTTGGGGCAAACTCATGAATTCGATGTCCCCGAACAGTCTATGAAATGGCTGGAAGGCAAGATCAAAAAACTCAATGCCAGGGCAGACAAGCTGGGATTGCCCCCTCTTCATGTAGAAGTTTTGGATGCTGATAGACTAAGCCGGTCTCAAAAAGTAAGAATCATAGGCAACATACCAATCATCAAAGGATGGCAACTGTTGTCCAAAGTCATGCCCACAGAAGACATGGAAACTGGCAAGATAACCAACAACGTAGAGCACTTTACGAATGACGAAAAAGAACAGCAGGCAGTAGAATCAAAAGTGGTTACAGAATACGATTCCCAAAACATCAGGGCCATATGCGAAGACTGTAGGGAAAAAAGGAAGAGAGTCCTTCTGTACATGCTTAGTAATACCGAAAGCGGAGAACTTAAATGCGTAGGTAGCTCTTGTCTAAGCGACTTTGTTAAATCCAAAGACAACAGCCCCAATTCCATAGCCAATTACGCCTCCAAGCTTAACGAACTTCTCAAAGAGATAAGAGCAGGACTAGGCGGCGATATGGATGAGATGCAATTGAGGAAATACTATGAAAAGAAAGGCATACCTGTAGCCCTGTTTCTAAGCAAAGTAATGGCCCTTGAGAACGCCCATGGATTTGTGAGCAAAACAGATTCCAAGCGGACTGGGGATGCGTCTACTCCAGAGATAGCTTACAACATGTGCGTTAGCAGAGATTCCGACGAAAAGTACAGCGAAGACGCCCCCATATCCGCTGGAGACTTAGCGACTGTTAATCAAGCGTTGGAATGGATAAGTACCGTACCCCCATTCGATCCAGATGACCCCAACAATGCTCAAATGAATTCTAGAGAAAGATCAAATGCAGAATTCAATTGGAACATACACAACGCCGTAGAAACAGGCGTTGTTAAGAAGAAAACATATAGTACGGCAGCATGGTTACCTGAAAAATACAAGAGGATGTTACAATCCAAGGGTATTGAAACCCAGAACGAAGACTTGGTGGGTCCTGAGGGTTCTCAAGTTGTATTCAAAGGGAAACTGGTTGAGAAGAAACCCATACTGGTCAAGATATTGCAAGACAATCCCAAAGAGCATCCTCAAGCCAGCATGTACAACATAGCTGAAGATGGACAGAGACAAAATACCGTTACATGGCTGATAGACGAACTTGATGCCAATATGGGCCAAGATGTTGCAATTCAAGGTACGGTATCAGGATCTTTCTATACTGGCCAAAAATTCGCAACCGTATTGACCGACGTTTCTGTTATTGACGACCAAACCTACCAAGACCAGATTGCTGCGACCGACAAGCAGATGGAAGACTTTATCAATCCTCCAGTTCTTACTTGGTATCTCGCCAAACAACATGCCAATGGACTGCCCGTCGTTCTTACGAGAACCGATGACGGCAACTGGCAATGGCAAGACGAATCAGGTCAAGGTGGAGTCTATACTAACGAAGATGTTGCCAAACAGGTAGAGTCTGTAAGAGATGACAAAGGCAAACCGGTATCTTCTGAAGATCCTCGACAACTCTTTGCGACCTTAAGACCCGCTCCACAAGCAGCGGCAGTAGCGTACAACGACGGAGATACGATTGAGAATGACTTCAGAGTTGTATCTAGCACTCCGTCAAGATACAACCAACGGTATGTTCTTGAAGACATACAAGGAAACAAGGTTACTGCCTTCATGGACGACGACAGTTTCTCAGCAGGGGATGATATAAGGGTCGGGGGCATTGTGCAGATAGACCCCAAATGGGGGATAGGATTAAAGAGGGCAAGAATCATCCCGCCAGTTGCTGCTACTCCTCAAGTACCTCAGCAAGCTCCTCAACAGATGCCTCAAGCACCACAGGATTCTCAGGACGCAGATTCAACCGCAGGTACGAATTGGTTCAAGTGCATTAAGTCAGCAGCTTATTCTTGCGGCAAAAAAATGGCATCATTTTTATGAATGGGAGCATCGCTTCTAGTCTGAATTTCCATAATTTGATGTGCGTTCTCATTGATAAAGTCTGTATAAACATACCAGTAATAGGTCAACCAAGACATGACTAAGAACATGATCCACGTTCCCAAGTAAATAGTAATCCTGCTTTTATAGGACCTTTTCTTAGAGATCTCATTGGCCTTAAGCAAAGACCCTACTGTGATACCAGTAGCTCCCATCTTGAACATAACTAGGCTAAAAACCCCACCCGCTAGAACAAAAGCAGCAATCGGATTAAGTTCAAAAAGACCGAAATTGATGGCATGAAATATGGTTGCATATAAATCGGCACACGACATCAAAGAGATGCCTAACAATAACAGATAAAGCAATCTGTCGCTCTTCACTTCAAACTTACGTATTCTTGGGGCTGGATAAAAGCCGGTACATTTGGGATTATCCTCTGGGCTAGGCACGCAACAGCCACAATCGCCATGCCCCTCTTTTTGTGTTGAAACAGGCGTTTTAGACCCAAATATTTGATAAAAACAACATGGGGTCTTATCCATATATCACTTTCTCACAACGTAGAACAATCCCTCTTTGTCTTTTGGCAGGACCGAAGCGTGTATTTGTCGTATGTATTGATATGAACTGGTTCAAACAAGCTAATGCTCCATTGGGTGACAGGGTATTTGAGAGCCAAGGTGTTTGGATGTATCCATTCTCCAAGATTAAGAAAGACACTACTGAAGGATGGTACATCGATTGGTTTGACGATCCGGGTGGTATTCATGACATGAACTCGGCATCGATAGGAGATAAGGTCGCTGATCAAACTCTCAATATGACGCCCTATTGGGAGATATCATTTATCAATGCAGATCAAGGTCGTATTTATCTCAATCCCATTGAACCCAATCCGTTTATTACGGGTGTAGGAGCGGGTGGAAACCCCATTACTGAATGGGATATGGATGTTCATTCAGGCGAATATGAGAAGAAAAGAATTGATTACATACTAGATCAGATACGAGAGGGTACTGCTGTCTCTATCGGTGACGTAGTCTATCTACTTAAGGGAACAGTGCCTTTGCAAATGGGACCTAACGGGGCTCAAGGAGGATGGTACTCAACTGCTGACCGAAGTAATCGAGGAAGCAATGAGGGTATGAGTCCTGTTCAAATTATGATGGCTGATTCAAAATCTTTGAAAGAACAATTCGGATTTGATGTCCCGCCGAAGGCATTGAGTGGAGAGTTGGACCCATATCTGTGGGGAGAGTTCGTCACCAGCCCAGGCAGTTCTTATGATAAAGAAGACTTAAAGATTTATAGTGAGGATTTACAGAATCCGGATACAATGGCAATGCATATCCTGTCTCATCCTCAGCCGGAAATTAAGGCTCGTAACACTGAAATGCTTATGTCATATTTTAAGGGATCTTATCCTCGTGACCAAGAAACAAACGAAAATCGAGATGAACTAATACGGAAGCATCAGGAAGGGGGGTTCGGTCATCCGGAGATTGCTGATTTGGTACGTTCTGTTGGGAAACAGTTTGCCAGTATTTATCATCCCCAACAGGACAAAATTGGGCTTGATCCCTATTGGTTGTCGAAGGAACAATTTATTGAGTTGGCGACAGCAAAGAAGTGGCCTGACGTTCTTCAGGCTTATGAAACTGCCATAGAGAAAACCAATAGGCGATATGTAGTTCAAGGGTACAAGAGTCTTGGAGATACAGAATCCATGCTTCGTATGCATGATGCGGAAACCAATCCGGAAGTTTTGGTTTCTATCCTTGAAAGTCTAAATAAAATGAATTTTGATGTCAGGGCACTTATCAATTCCAACACAGAAAAATACCAACAGATAATCGAGCAAGCAGGTCCCGACAGCTACCTGGAAGATAAATTGGAAAAAACCATTAAGTGGTTAAGCCTTAGAACAGTAGAGTGATCATGAATTGGTTCTCTAAATTTGCTGGCAAAGCTAGGATTGAAGATATGCCTAACCACATCTTCCAGTCGGTATCCCATATTGTTGGCGGTGATTGGGGTGTCCTTGAAACCAGGAAGTTGATGCCCAGTTACAGGTTGCAAAAATATGGTGTCATAGAAATGCAGGGAGCTAACGTCAAAACAGAAGGCGACAGATACTACTTCAAATGTTTCTGGGAGATCAACAAGCATTTGAACATGGAGTATCCTCCCGGATACTTTGCCGACAACAATCCTCCTGGCGGTAAATGGTGGGGTCCCAGCAATAGTCAAGAAAGAGATGTAAAAGAACGAGAATATGGATCTCCATACGAAGAGGTTAGAAGTTTTGATTCACAGATCGGTCATAAGCTTTTGACATTCAGATGCTTTGCTGAAGGTTGGCGTCCGGGTATGATGCCGGGAGACGAGATCGACAGTAAAGAGCATATGCAGTTGCATCAATATCCCATACCTATTGCTAGAAAAGGCGATCCAAGATTCGACATGGAAAGAATAGATGGCGTTGAGGGACTAACCACGCCCTACGAGGTAGCAGAATGGTTGAAGAAAGAGATTGATCGATGGTGGAACAATAGAGGCGGAAGAGGCGGCGATAGCGATCCTCAGCTAGATCCTACCCCAAGCCCTTCTGAGGCGATTACGGTATGAACTGGTTCAAATCAGCAGTAAGAAGAATGAGTATTGAAGATGCCTTGGGTGTCTTGGGTATTTCGGGTACGCCATCGTCTCGTAGCGAAGTGCAGAACAAGTACCGACAAATGGCTATGAAGTATCATCCGGATCGTCCAGGTGGAGATAGTGTGAGGATGGTTGAGATATCCGAAGCATGGGATATTGTTAAGGATGTTGACTGGTCTACCTATCAACCGGGTTCTGGTCAGGACGAATGGGTGCCTCATGATTTTGGGTATCAAAGCAGACAAACTTCAGACTTGCCTGAGTGGCAAACAGATGAAAGATCAACGTACAATGGGGTCGGCAGTGATTTTAGGAATCTGAATTTTTGTCTAAAATCCATCTACGACGAAGCCGTGAAGCATGGAGAGGTGCGTAAAATCTCATTCGATGCTTTTGATGGCAGTTTTTTTAGAAGTAGTTTTACTGCCTATGCTAATGAGGCTACATTGGGATATGCTGGTAGGGTTATGGCTATATGGAATAGTGCCGGAGGCAACCCATATGGATCAGAAGCGGTAACCGCAAATATGCCTGGAAACAAAGTACAGGTAGTTTGGCTTAAGGGGCAAGACGTTAGCAATCAAGCTATCTTTTTTGAACATGACTCATTTAATGCCAACCCATCTAATGATAGGTCATTTGTGGAAGAATTCAAGCGATATGTTTCCGGAGCCGGGCTGGATGTCTCCGCCTAGATCAGACGATCTATATTACAGTAACCTAACTAGAGGATGCATTATGAAAAAAAATCATACCTATTGTTGTAGTGTGCGTATTTCTGCTGGTCATCGTATTTTCATGTGATAGGAACGGGACTTCCGACAATACTCCTACCGATCCCGTCGTAGAGCAACCTTCTGGGTTGTTCGAAGAATGGGCGGGGTACGAGCCACAGTATTACGTAACGAACTTGGCTATTCATGGGGTCATCAAAGAACATGATCTCAATACCGGAGTAGTCAAAGTCGTCAAAGACAAATGGGATCAGTTTTCTGAATCCGAGAAGGATAAGGCTATCCAAGCCATTCAGGCAGAACAGGATAATAATGTGACTGGTATTAGTGTTACTATTATCCTAGAATAGCCTTGCGTTTTACGACATAAGAGGATACCATAGCCAGAATTCAGTAAATAAACTGAGCGTCAGGAAGAAAAATGGCTATGAATTGGTATCAAGAGTTGGAATCTCCCAGTACAGTATCGTTCGACTTCGACTGCACTCTCACTATGCCTATATGGTCATGGGAAGATCAGCTATGGCGTGGCGGCATGGAACCCAACTGGGACAGCATACAGAGAATGACCAAATACCATGAGGCTGGTCATCGTATTGTTGTCGTCACATCAAGAAACGAAGAGGCCGAATCGACCCACGATCAAGAAAGCGGTCGCATTTCTGTTGCCGATTTTATTGCTAAGCACAAACTTCCCGTTGATCAGATTTACTTCACCAGCGGAGATCATAAAGGTCCGCAGTTGGCCGAGATAGGTGCGGCTATACATCATGATGACTTCCAACCAGATATTGACAGTGCTGAAGAGCATGGCATTCAAGCGGTTAAGATTCCTCATCCGGATGACAAAGAATGAATTGGTTTCATTACGCCCAAGAGGAACAAGAGTGGCCCCCCTTTCCATTGAGAGAGGGGGTAGGCGATACCATACATGAAAGAGATACGCCGCCCGATCTTAGCCCAGAAGGCGGGTATATTGTTTTTCATGGAACAAGCCTAAAAAGGGCTAGAAAGATTCTGCAAGAAAGAACGATTACGCATGACGACTTGGGTCATGTCGGATTTTCGACTACTTCGTCTGAAGCTGCTGTCTATGGATGCATGAAAGCAATGGCGGAAAAAGATAAGTCAGCCGTCATCAGGATGGAACTTGATTCACAATGGTTTATGAGTCAATCGGTCAGTAGAGAAACCGGAGGATCGGGTAGGAATCAGTTTTTGATCAATCCTTCCTACTCGTCTAGGAAAAAGGCAGTGATTCCTCCGGAAGCTATTAGGGATATCCGTATTGTTCGCATGGGCGGGGACGACTGCAATGAATTGGCATGAAGTAGTTAAATTGGCCAATGAACGGGAGACCTGTCCTATCGGTCTGTGCTTCCCCTTTGCAAACGAATTGGCTTGGACAATGGTTGAAGATGGGGTCGTCCCTGAAGAAAATATTTTCGTATGTCACGGAACGGTGGAGGAGCCATTAGCATTAGAGCCGAAAAGGTATGAACATGCTTGGATAGAAGCTGTCGGAAGAGTGTACGATTGGCAGATGAATATGTCGGGTAGAGGGTCTATAGAAAATGCTGATTTTTACGACTTGTTTAAGCCGCAGAATGTAGTAAGATATAGCCCTGAACAGGCGTTGAGGAATCAGGTAAAGCATGACCATCAAGGACCATGGACAGATGAATTGGTATCGTAAAGTATCTCAAAACGAATCTCCTATCGTTATCACTGACCATGAACGAAAGGTTTTCGATGTTATTACGATGGTAGCCCAGTCGCTTCCTAACGATCCTCATCCCCGTGTCGCCGGAGGATGGGTTCGAGATAAGTTGATGGATCAAGATAGCGATGATATTGATATTTCTCTTGAAGGAATGACTGGTAAGGATTTTGTTGAAGCAATTAAACTATACGTCCAACAGAATCAGGTCCCAAGAGGTCTGATTGGGGGATCCTACGTCGTTCCGCAAAACTTGGATAAATCAAAACACTTGGCGACGGCGGCTATCGAAATCGACGGACAGAAGATTGATTTTGTAAACATGAGAAAGGAACCGTCAGGTATTTATGAAACTGGCTCACGTATCCCTACAGAAATGATGATGGGGACGCCTCAAGAAGATGCTGAGCGAAGAGATCTGACTATCAACTCCATGTTCTACAACATAGAGAATGGTCAGGTAGAAGATTTTACTAAGAAAGGAATGCAAGATCTTCAAACCATGACGTTGCGCACGCCACTTGACCCCAAGACGACATTCAGTGACGATCCTCTGAGAATGTTGAGGCTCGCCAGGTTCTATGCTCGCTACCCTCAGTCAACGATTGATCCTGCTACGGAAGCTGCGATGGCAGATCCTGAAGTTCAGGCTTCGTATGGAAGCGTCGATTCGCAACGTGCGGGTCCTGAAATCTTAAAGACGTTGTCAGCCGACAATCCGGAAAAAGGAATGAGGCTTCTGTTTTCCTCCGGTTTGTACAGAGAGGTGTTCAAGTCTCCTGAAACGGAAAATCTTAAACCTATCGAAATGGATCAGCAGACTCCTTATCACAAATGGGATGTGATGAAGCATACGCTGCTGGTTATAGAGGAAGCAAATAAAAAGGCCAAGGAATTGGGCTTGCCTGATAATGAAAGATCTCTTGTTAATCTTGCGGCTGTGTTCCACGATCTTGGCAAATTGGCACCTGATATCCAAAAGCCCCATGAGACCGAACCTGAAAGAATGACGTACAAGGGGCATGAAAACAGGTCCATGGAGATATCTGACGCTGTTACTAAAACTATGGGATATATCTCAGAGGAAGACAGGAAGTTTGTCAACACTTTGGTTGCGTTCCATATGTATGCGCATCACGCTGACATCACGAAAGAACAAGAGGGTACGGATGATTTGAAGGTTAAGGGCGGTGCCTTTGGGAGAATGCGTGACAAGATGAAAAAGATGGTAGGAGAAAACGATGCTCTTGCCGATAAAGCTTGGTCATTCATATGGCAAATCTTGGGGCCAGCGGATGAATTGGCTACAGGGCGAGAGAATGCCCCTGAAGGAATTGAGAAGAAGCGCAGGCAGTATGAAGCAATGCAAATTTATCGAGCAGAGATGACTGAAAAAGCAAGACAGCCGTTTATCGATGGTAGGGAAATTATGCAGATGTATCCTGACCTTAAGCCCCACTATCTGCCCAAAGGACAGACTATGGGATTCATCGGAATGGCCCAAAACAGTCTTCTAGAGGCTCAGAGGAACGGGGAGGTCACTAATGAAGAAGAAGCTCGTCAATTTGTCTTGAATCTTAGGTCAGAAATCATGGCCATATATGGTCCCCAAAGTGGCTAAATAACGCTATACTGGATCCATGTTTGATTATAAATTGCAGATGCTCTCTGTAGAAGCGTCCCCGCATCACTGTTCAACCATATGCGAGGCGAATGGGTTTGTTCTGATCGCTGGCTATTGCGGCCAGGAATGTACGGACAAACAAAGGGTCTTCCTGACAACAGAGAAAGAAAAAGTCTTTCTCAACCATAAGACCGGTAACCCTCTTCTGATCAACGACAACGGAAAGACATGGATCTTCTATTCGCTCTACGAAGACAAGGGCCTAAAAGGAGAAGTCCCTAAACATCCTGTGCAACGATGGATGTATTGCAGTAATTGGCTTGCAGAGGTCAAGGTGAGGGACGATGGAATGATCATCGTCTGTGAGCCTGAACGAATCGATGAGGCGTTTGGATTACTAGCTCGTTGCGCTCCATACCGATACAAAGGACAATTGCTCATTCCCCTTTACCGGGAGCGTGATCCCGTCTGTTCCATCTGGACTTTCTCTGATGGCAAAATATCTCATTGGGTTGACTTCGGTCAAATCGATGACGAATGGATTAAGAAGAACAATGTCAGAATGGGAAACTTGGGATATGGAGCAGCTATCCAACCTACATTGTTTGAGAATTCAGAAGGGAACTTGGTTGCCCTCTGCCGCAACGTATGCAAGAAGGGTTATAGCGAATATGCATGGACGACATTTGCGTATGACGAAGACCTGAAAGAGTGGTCAGATCTCGACATGTCTGTTTGGCCTAACTTTAACTCATCCATTCTAGCGTTGGGCGAATGGGATGTCCCATTGCTTGTACTGAATGAAGATCTTTATCGTACAAATATCTTCCTATGCAATCCTAGAGATAAACGCAAATTCTCTTTAGGCAGGCCGACGACTAAGGTTAAGACTGGCGGGATTAGCTATCCCAACTACATGGTTGCTGATAATGGGGACGTACATATTGTGCATACCAACCGGGGTAAAATAGCTCATCATGTATTTGATCATGAGTTTTTGGTGGACGTTATCGGGTAGAACAATCTCTTCGTTATGCAGTGAGTTAGAAGAAAAACTTGGAGGAGAAGGCAATAGAGAGGGTTTTACGACCCTCTCTTTGTCTTTAGAAGGATGTCGTATCGTTGTGGTTGTAAATGTAATGCATGAATTGGTTTCGTTATGCAGATTATTTTGTTTCTCTAGATAAAGAGCCCGTCTCTACCGATCCGGATTGCGATCAAGTGATCATATGGATCTACGACGAAACAAGCGGACAACTAAGCCAGCAGGCTCAACGCAAGTCTTTTTTGAACTGGAATAAGCAAGAGGTTGATATTCCGGACAAGTTCTCCGGATTCTTGGACAAATGTAACAATCAATGTACTATCCTGCCGCCATGGGAAGATAGTTTTAGGCAGAAAAGCAATACCTCTTTTGTCAGTCAAGTTGCCAATGCTTTAACTCAGGCATTCGGCCAAGCTATACAGCTTGTGCTAAATGATAGCCGTAGCCCGCAATACGCCGACACAGAGGCGGGCGTTGTTGAAGGCTAGGGTTTTACATGATTCGTTATTTGATACCCATCTTATTGGTCATCTCTTTATGCTTATCGTCTTGTAATTCTGCCCCTATAGTTCAGAAGACTCCTCAAGTTGAATACCCTCTTGATCTGGTATTCAGAACGCCTCCAGAAATAGCTGTTTGGTACAAGATTAACTTCCCGGAATACTACCAAGACAACCAAGCCAAGTTTGAAGCTTATATCGATATGTATCGAGTGCTGACAATTCATCGGATGATTAAGGAAGGGGCTCATCCTGATTACATAATGAATTGGATCAGGAGACATGCTGCCGATACCTACATGCGTAACAAAGACAGCATTGACGATATCATCGATACTTATCGTCGTATTTTAGAAGAACTTGAACGTCCAAGTCCTCATAATAGTGTTTGATTATTTGGTATGATAGCCTAAGCGAGGCTATCATGACGTTGAAGTATTTGTTACGCAAAAACAAATCAGATGGTTACAGCGATTGGTCTTTGACCCAATTTTCGTCATTCAAAAAGATTGCCAAGGTGATGCGTTCCCATGCCCTGCGTTCTACTGTGGGAAAGTCCGATTTGAAGGGATGCATATCTCTCAAGAGTTCGAATAGCAGATTCAATTCAAACCATATCCTTATGGTGGATTGCGATGATGCGTCGTGCCTGAATAGGGCAACATCTTGGTTGGCAAAAAATGGTATCGCCTATTATCCCATAGCAAGTAGTCCCAGTCATTATTGGTTGATATGCAATCGTATCGAACCGTATGATATTTTGATTAATGAAACCATGCCCTCTATCCCTGGTCATGATAAAGAGTTTGTGAATATGTGTCGTGGTCAAAAGCATATATACATACGTGCCTACAGAACTGTGCTTGGTTATCCCAAATTCCCAGAAGACGGTTTAGCTTTATGGCATCCGGATATAGTCTCTTGGATAAAAGATGTTAAGGCTCATTTTGAACTGCCGGAAATCGTTAGTCTTGATGATATAAGATCTGGAATGGAAATTGAGGGGTTCGTAGAATCCTCTCCCATATCGGTGAAAGAAATAGAATTTGTACAACCGATAGAGCCAGAAGTTGTAGAAGTGGTTCCGTTTGCTTACTTGGACATTGACGATTAATGCCGGTCTATATTAACGTTGACTCATCTTCCGAATCTTCCTCATCGTCTGAGGATTCTTACTACACGTCTTACGAGCCCACTTCTTCGCTTGACTACAACACCAGTGGCGACATAACTATCCATACGGAAGAGACGGACAAAAACAAGCTTATGGCTATCATGAATGACTTGAAGTTTGCTCCTCTACCAGATCCAGTCGTCAGAAAACCTGGAGACATCGTCGTTGTGCAAGTTCGTGTTCCCCAATACATAGATCTTAGCTGATGAAACTTGTTGTAGAAACTGATATCGGCAATGATGCAGATGATTATTTTTCTCTTTGTTATCTCATATCTGCTGGCGTAGATCTGAAAGCTATTCTTGTCTATCCAGGTTATAGAGACCAAATTGCCATAACCAAATTATTGCTCAGAGAAGTTGAACTTGACATCCCGGTTGGATCAGCTTCGGTTGATATAGACAAACCATCTCTAAGTGGTCCCCATGTCAGAATTATGGATCATTATGGTGCTGAAAAGAGTGAGAAACCGGATGGTCCAGGCCATGAAATCATGAATACGGTTATGTCTGAGCATCCGGATTGCGAGCTATTCGTTTGCGGTCCTATGAAGAATTTCAGAAAGTTTTATCATCGCAACGCCACTTTCCCCAAGCGGGCTACCATGCAGGGAGGCTTCGTTCCCTATAGTGTCACTGACGCCATGGGTATCGATGTTGTTCGTTTGGACAAGTTCGAGGGTAGGGATCTGATGCCTACCACAAACCTGAATGGCGACATGCAGGGTTCTATAATGTTTCTTGATGCTCCAATTGAGAGGCGTTTTGTGGGCAAGAACGTCTGTCATACCCTTAACTACAATAAAGACATACATGATTATGTGCGTTTATTTGAGGCCAATTCTAGGGCTTCTGAGATGCTTCGTGAGGGCATGGACGTTTATCTTGCCAAAAAGCAGGGAAAATTGTTCCACGATCCGGTGGCAGCCATTTGTCACCTTCATCCAGACGTAGCTACTTGGATTACGGGTAAGCCTTACCGAGAAGGGGGTAAATGGGGTACTCATGTCTTCCCTGACGGAGATTTGTTAGCTGTCGCTATTGACGAGAACAGGATGTGGGACATTCTGGCTCAGGGTCTCTGAGATACGGCTGAAGCGTTCGTTGCCCAATCCCAATTTTCTCTTACAGCCTTGTTCTGCTCCCAAGATGCCTTGAGCAATTTGGGGTCGATTCCATTCTCTTCCATCGTATTGATAAGTGCATTAATATCCTTTGGAAAACATAGCCCACCATAGCCTCTTTCGTTATCATGTCCCGGTACTTCGTAGTGAGACATACCAATTCTTCCATCTGCCATAACTCCTCCAATTATCAAATCCCAATCCAAGCCCAGTTTATCAACGAGTAGTTTGATTTCGTTAAAGAACGTTACCTTGGTGGCGAAAAAACAGTTAGCAAAATATTTAACTGCTTCAGATTCATCGCTTGTCATTCCCATGCATGGTACGCCAGGAAATCTGTCTTCAAAAAAGCTTTTCACATACATTACGTTTACTATGTCGTTTTTATCGTGTCTTACATAACCAATAATATTTCTTGTAGGCGTAATAAAGTCAACATTAGATGTTCTGGCGGTTAGGAATTCCGGATTATGATAAAGTCTGATGATGCCAAACTTTTCAGACAATATCCGGGTCGTTCCGATGGGTACAGTTGACTTGATTAGATAAGCTGATTCGTTTTTTTCGGCGTAAGGAGCAATCTTGGCCATGCAATTTTCGACGATGGAAAGATCCGCCTTTCCACCTTCAGCATTCTCCATAGGTGTCGGAAGGCATATGAATACAAAGTCTGCGTTTACAGTATCTTCAAAGGAGTGGGATGACTTTTTGGGATCAGCATCGTAAATAAGTACGTCTTGAACGAAATTCATAAAACCTCGTACTACAGCAGTTCCCACAAAACCCTTACCGATAACGCCTATTGTCTTGTTTATCATGATATTCTCCTGATCATTCTGTATAAGTATCGTCTGATACAGAGGATTTAGACCAGTGGTTTTGGAATGGTAAGTATGTATGTCCTGTTGCTTTTAGGAGTCGATTATGGAAACTGTACAGCAGGAGCGTTGGGTCGTGATCAAAGAATGGGCCAGAAGAATTTGCACAGGAGATTTTCCTCCCGTCAAGGAGAAAACAGATGATCATATTTGGATGTTCTGGCCAGACGGATTCAGAGTACGGTTTACTTGGTTGGAGTATTTTGCCATCATGGAAGAACTCCATAGCGAGCAACATGTGGACTAAGGAACTATGGAAGAATCAGAACCAAACTTAGACGAACCTGACCCTAGTAAAACGATTGAAGGTCATGAAAAAGCTATTGGCTACATTGAGCCTAATGGCGGGAACATTCTTTCTGCCATTAGGCTACGATATCTTGTTCTACACGCTGATGCCGTGGATCGGTGGCTATTGGCCTACCATTGCTATTTTTTACTGCCTGTCGGGTGTGTTCTTTGGCTTATATTTCTTGCTCTCTAGAAATGCTTCATAATATGACGATGAATATAGTGTTTATGGAGATAGTAAAATGACCTTGTATAAAACAACCGTTACTAAAGACCTTGATGTTCTCAAAGTCGGAGATAAGGAAGCGGAAGCCAAGAAAGAAGCTAACAAAAGATGTTGTCCCGTCTGTAACAAATGCTTCCTAGACGATGCCCCAGTTTCTTGCAGCCGAGATGACTGTCCGATGAAATGAGGTTAACATGTCAGTCGCTGAAGCAGTTAGATTTCGGATCGCCGAGGAAAATCCTGAAGCCCTTTTAATGGATGGCTATGATGATGCCATCATTGGGGTGGGGGGTCGATGCGGTCAACCAACTCTAGTTGTCTACGATTACGATAAATGCATTGCCAGTCTAATGGAAGACGGAATGACCTTTGAAGAGGCTGTAGATTATTTTAGTTTCAACTGCGAAGGGGCATGGGTCGGAGAGGGAACCCCTATCATCCTGTATCAGCCCGATGTATAGATTTAAGAAGGACAATCCAGTGTCCGTTGGAAATTAATAGTATAAAAGCGAAGCGAGTTTCCCTACCGGATCCAATTGGGATTACCGCTTTGATACCCCTCGACACGGAGGGGTATTTTTTTGCGCTTGGTATTGTCGATAATGTAGCTAGAAAGAGAGGGAAGCATGGTTATTGGATATGATTTTCTTGTCGTTGTTTTTCTTGTTGCATGTGGCTATATGTTTAGAGAATATCAAAGTCAGATCTTTGATTTCTTCACATTCTCCAAGACGTTCGTTTGCGCTTTGTTTTCGCCGGAGCAAAATGACGACTAATGACGATATAGCAAGTAGATAACTCCCCGGATGTCGTCATGAAGTTCATTAACCATTGTCAGAATACTGTCTATCTCGAAGATATCGATAGGCATATCCCATTCCAAGACTCAACGCCACAAAACATAGACTTGGATGATATCAAGAAGTCCAGGTCGTTTCGTCAATTTGTTTTGAGAGGTCGTTTTGAAGTCACGGAAGCCGGGAATACTCATATAGAACGAACAGTCATGAAACTTCAAAAGGAAGGAGAAAAGATGGCTCAAGAATTAGCCGATGAGCCCGAACAAGTCGTAGACAAAGATTCACCTCAACTTGAAGTCAAACTTAAAGGACACCTGTTCGAGGCTGGAGGATATGCCAAGGTCAACCGAAATCTTGTTCATGGACTGAATGCTCTTGGCGTCAATGTTAAGATCGACCCCATCCAAGGATCAGGCAATACACTCAATGAGATGGAATATAGAGTCCTGTCAGCTTTACAACGACCAGCAAGTCGCAATGCAATCTACATCGATAGTATTATCCCGTCATTCAGCAATATCAGTCAAGGTAAATATAAGATCCTCTATACAACAGTAGAGTCAAAAACTATCCCTGATCAATTCGTGGAGGTAGCCAATCAGTATAACGAGATTTGGGTTACTTCAAATTTTTGCGGCGAAGTATTGGCAAACCATGGCGTTGAACGACCAATCTATGTGATGCCGGATTCCATCAATACGAAAACGTACCAAGAAGAAGGGGAATCCTATGTCTTTCGACCCTCTCTAAAGAAATTCGTATTCGTAAGCGTGTTCGGATGGTCGTACCGCAAAGGCTATGATGTCCTGCTCAAGGCTTTCTTAAAGGCTTTCAACGGAGATGATGATGTCTCTCTGTTGCTGGTAAGTAGGTTCCAGAACAATCCTAAACGAAGCGATGTCATTCAAAAAGACGTAGAAACTCATGTTAAGAAGTATGGGGGAGATAACCCCGCCCATATTGTCAGATGTTCTAGGATCATACCTGAATTCCAGATGCCCAATTTGTATAGAGCTTGCGATGCTTTCGTTCTTTTCACAAGAGGCGAAGGGTACGGACTCCCTTATGCCGAATCTTCTCTATGCGGCTTGCCCGTCATCGCTACGAATTTTTCCGGACACACAATGTTCCTTAAATCTCATAATTCTGCTCTACTGGAACCTGATAAGTTCGTAAAAATGCAGCCTGGGCAAATGCATGTCCATTATTGGGACGATCAGGAGTTTCCGGCTTTGACAGCGGATAAAACAATTGATGAAGCTGCTGCTCTGATGAGGAGTGTATATGACAATTATGACGATTATAAAGTAAGGAACAAAAAGCTACAGCAGTTCCTAGTCAAGAACTACAGTATCCGTACCGTAGCAACAAGGGCTAAAGAACGGCTTGAACAAATTTGGAGAACAATAACATGATTGTTTTTGTTGATTCGGAAAACGAAGTCGTCATCCTGTATGGGAATGAAGGGGTAGAAAGCTATCCGTTCAATAACCTTAATGACATAAGGGATGCCCTCTCCGTTCGTGAAAAACTATACTACGTAACCGCTGCTATGGAAGCTTCCCCAAGAGATGTTCTAGAACTCATAGCTGGCGCTGACTTAGCAACCGCTGTTGTCAACGAAGGCGGCGACCCCAATAAAATGTACATTCGTTCTACTCGAAAAGGTCCATTACAAATCACAGACGTTGGACTTAAATTCAAAAACGAAGCAGATTGCATCCAGTTATCAAGAGTAAGACCAGGCGTTTTGGAATCGGATGAAGTGCAAACTTTGCTCGATAACGGAATCTTGGAAATCGTTGCCGAGCCAGTGAAGAAGAGAATTATCAAGAGACACAACAAGGATCAGGAAGATAAGAAGAAGACTATTGCTCAAAAGATTCAGGAACGCAAGGCTCAGAAACAGGGCGGAGAAATAAATGCCCAAGACATGGCAGATCGAATGTTCTCTGGAGGGACTGATGTTGAAGTTATTGACTTTACCAGCGAACTAAGATGAAACAGTATCTAATCATGCATCGTGGAACATCGAGCGAATGCATTATCGCTTCCTCGTTGAACAAAGCCCTCTGTAAAGAGGCCGATTTAACGTGGGTCGTGTCCGATCCAGATCATAAACAAATCTTCAAACATAGCAATGTGTCCAAAATCCTAACGCCAGAAGAGTTTGTTGAGCTTACGGGGCAAGGGGATTATGAGAAGATGATCCCTCTATTCGTGCCAGATGAAGGAGATGAACAGAATCCTGAAGGACCATATCGTAACATGGGAAGCTTTAGCCGGTATTGGGATATACTCAGAGGCAACAAACCATCTGCGATGAGTCTGTATCAGGTCTACTTCAACTTGGCAGGAGTCAAGTGGAAGGGCCAAGGTCCTGATATTCAATACTATCCAAAATCAAAATCACGAAGATCTAGAGTCGGCATCGGAATTGCCAACGCCAACTTGAGAAGATTCGTAACCGATAAAGTGGAATTCGAAAGATTAACTCCTTACTTCATACCGTCGAAGAAGAATATCTATCGTCGAATGAATGACATTAACAAGTCGGCATCCATCATTACGGATGATCATTTGACCATGACTTTGGCGGTCTACTTGAGAAAATATGTGTATTTTCTTGAAACATTGCCTCTTAACTTGAGGTTGGAATTCTTTGGGAATGGGTGCGTTTATCAAGTACCCGCTGATATTTTAAGGTAATCGATGAGTTCAAAACCTACTAAACGTACCGTATTGACCAAACTTGAAAAACCTGTCATCTACATGTCCTCAACCTATGGATATAGCGGTAGGCTTACTGGCAAAGGTGTTTCTATCGCCATCGTAGATTCAGGAGCACCATCTCATCCCGATCTCAAGAAACCAGAAGATGTTGCCGATTTCTCTGAAGATATGTCGGGCGTTCAGGATCAACAAGGACATGCCACCTCTATCGCTGGAATCATCGGAGGTAAACAAGCCGCTTCAGTTAGAGGCGTTGCTCCTGATGCCTCCCTGTGCCATGCGAAAGCCATGGACGCAAAGGGGGAATGTAGTTTTAATTCATTGGTTGGATCTATCCTCTGGGCAACTGTCAAACAGGTCGATATCATTCTTGTTGCTTTGGGAACAACGGCTGAGTATAACCTCCTGCATGACGCTGTAATCAAAGCTTACAAATCCGGGATCTGCTTGGTCGCTGCGGCAGGTAATCATATGAAGAAGGCCACAGACGAGCCTGACTTCCCCGCAAGATATGATGAGGTACTTTCTGTCTGCTCGCTTCCAGAAGGTAGGAAACGACATAGAAAAGACATTATCAACAATAGAATCCAACTGGCTGTACCGTCACAACCTTGCTATTCGACTTATCTGGAAGGTATGTATACAACGGTATCTGGATCTAGCGTAGCATCAGCTTATGTTGCAGGATTGATGGCATTAGAAATTGAAAAACGGCGGCTAGAAAAAAGATCTACTAAACCAAATGATGTATATACTTCACTAGTCTCAACCAACATCAAGTCAATCAAGTAGTTATTCGTTCTCCCCGAAAATGTCTTTCAGCTTAGTCAGCATTCTGGAAGCTATGTCATCCTCCTTGAATCCTTCCTCCAAACATAGTTGCATCAAGACAGCGAATAGGTCGGCAAGTTCTTCTTGCTGGTTACCGTCCCTTGTGATAGCTTGAGAGACTTCTCCCAATTCTTCTGCCGCTCTGGCGACAAGATGAATACTATCAACATCGCCCATGCTAATGTTTCGTTTGCGGTGAGGAGCATTGCGTTTCCTGGCTGTTGTAATCCATTTCCAACAGTCGCTTAGAGTACTTTCTGCTTCTATGGTTATGTCTGAAAAATCAATGTCAATAGGTATGTGATGGCTTATGCCCAACTGAGTTCTTAGAAGCTTGTTCTCTGCCTTTAACTTACTTGTGTCGTCCATTGAGTTTGATACCTTTCTATCGGATACCGTTAAATGTCTTTGTTGGGCCTCTTCGTGAGTTGGGAAGATGTCTCGTTGAGATACTTCCCAAATGTCATCTCCATCTCCATCTTCGTAATCTACGCCAGTGCAATTGTAATATTCCCAGTCATCCTCATCCCACCCGCTCATCTGATGCCTTATCGTAAGCGTTCTTATTCGATTACATTCTTCGTCGTAATGAAAAACAGTATCACCTCTTTTGTATAAATAACTCACATCCTGATTCCTTGAACATCTTGATCTATATCGACATCCTGATTCCTTGAACATCTTGATCTATATCTTGGTACATGATAAGACCTATAGCTGTGGGGTGAGTCGCTAGTGTTGCTGTTGGGCGGAATCCTAGTATCCTGTCCCTTAATTCAAAATCCAGGGACCGACATATACTTGTCCACATCGGCCTGAACTGCCAACGTACGTATGGCGTCATGCGAGTAGAATATTTGACGATAAGATTAGTCATATTCTTCCCTTTGGATCTACTTTGTACAGCATGCTTGTATTATGTGCGGACGGATCAGTCTACTTAGACAATACGAATAATGGTTCATATCTGAACTTGCCTCCAAATTGGGGTATTCTCAAACGAAATTCTTCCTTCAACAGTCCTTCTTTTGATACTTCTTTCCGAAGATCATCCGCTATCTTGTAGCCTCCTGTGTTGGCTACATTGACGATTGCTAATTTAGATATTCTAACCATATCTTTGACACCTTGGAGTAGAAATTCGTCGAACCAATCAGTATAATGAGCATATTTCCAACAGCTTTGCGATTGATTTTCATCGTATTCTTCAGCATCAAAATACGGCGGTGATGTAAAAATGAAATCAAAAGCATCTTCACGGAATTGCTGCATGCATTGAATGGCATCTTGATTGTAAATTGGCATGGATTTGGTAATGTCCCCATATTCTCTTAGCGTTTCGGTAAGATCTCTCAAACCTTTCCAAGTGTTTATGTTTACTTCACATCCAGTATAAGATAATACTTTATCTGAAGCTGCCGCTCCAGTTACCCTGCCGCCATATCCGGAACATGGATCGAGTACTTTGGCCTTTTTAGGACAATACTTGTCGTAAATAGCCTTAGCTACGCATGGCATGAAGCTGCTGATCGATTTGTTACCACGATATCGATTTAGTTTCTGCCATAATCTGGATCCTTTGGGCGTATACCCATCAATCAAAATTGACCTGACGATTTCATATAGATATCTGTCGTTGTCAACTGTTTCCTTAATAGACATAGAAGCCTTTGCTTTTGATGTCCAAAAATTCGGGAAATGAGAAATTACAAAACGATTGCCCAAAGAATTGAATCCAATTTCCGAGTCATGCATCAGTTTACCAGAATCATAATCCAATATCTTTTGCATGGCCTTTATATGAGACTCTGGGGTGCCAAAAACAGAGCGGAATCCTTTTTTGCGTATATACTTCATAAATCCATGGATGAAGTGGTCTTGATCTTCTGGAATAAGGGATTGAAAGTCATCCCCTTTGGGAGACCTAATAAGCTCTGTATAAGATATTTTCACTTGATCAACACCACGTTTCTTTAGATAGGTAGTAAAGTCATATTTGTACGCAAACATGGGCAACATATGAGATTTGATTAAATTTAGAAATTGATATGCACAGTCAGAATCTATAATAACTCTGTAGCCCTTGTTTGGGTCACTCACTTTTCTTTGTCTCAGATGGCTTTTGATTCCCCATCTGGTATTAAGCCAATCGACGATAAGATTGCAGCTTTTCTTGGAGAACCAGTCTGTGCATAGGGAACATTCGGGAGTAATGTCCCAGTCGGTTTTTTCCATCTTAGAATATGACCAGTCTGTTTTGCCATCATCCATGTACCAAACTGCCATAGATAGTTCATTAAGATTGTCTAGTATTAATGGACTAATTTCTTTAGTTTCATGCTTATAGAATTCTGTTATACATTCTTCTACGTCGCTATTGGCATGTGTGTAAAATCTCCATGTCTCATTCCAGTTGCCACTTCTTTTATCTAACGTTGTTTCTCCCTTAAGCGATTGTTCAGTAGCTAAATTGGAGAACTCTTTATGCTTCCAAAGTAGATAATCTTTCTGTTTGATTCCATGTTTGAATTTTGCTGAAGAGGGAGATATCATGCCAGCATCTCCCATCATAGATCCATATAAAATATGTTTTTGTCTATCTGTAAGAGGCTCTTCTGTCTGTTTTCGGTTTTGGTATGTAGCACCAGTAGCCTTTACATTATATAATTGCCGTAAAAATGTAATATCATTACGTGTTATGTTGTGCTTCTTAGCAATATCTTCAAGAGATATTCCCTTTTTGTATGTTTGAACAAATTCATCTTTGGTTAGGGATATTTTGCCTTGAAAGAAGTTGCTCATAAACTGTAATAGATGTTTTGAAGTTAGACCAGACCTGGCTATCTCCTTGATTAGCATCTTGTCTTCTTCGATGTATTTATGAAATTCTCTGAGAGTGATGTGGTTTTTTTGTCGATTTCTGGAACCATTTTTGATTTGAATATCCCACAAACCGTCTCCACGATTCCAGTCTATTAATGAAACCATGTTCTTGTATTGAGCTTCTCTTTGTTTGGCTTTGGCTTCTTCTGTTTGTTTTTGTCCTTTGCGTGGTATAACAGTTCTCCGATAGTATGTAGGTCCTACTATACATATCGGCTATATGTTTACCAGAGTTTAATCTTTTTTCGCAAACCAACAGAAATGAAGGTACGAAATTGATATAAGTCTATGATGAACCTTTAAATAAATATCTGAACCACCTTGATCTGCCACCCGGGAGGGTATATTCTGGCACCGCCACTATTCTAATACGTGGCCATGTTCCGAATTTCTTCTTCTCAAGCAGGAATTCCCAGTCCTTTTCGTAGTTCTGCTTCAGCGTCTCAAAGTTAGAGAAGGCTCGCTGAGCATCTTCTGGGCTGCCATAGACTTGTTGAGGAACCTGGTATTGCAAGTCAATCATCAGACGGCGCAAGGCATCCTTGGTTGCTCCGTAGAGAAGCGTTGGGATCTGAGCCTCTGGCAAAGTTGCGATACTGTAGCCAGTCGCCGGAGGCACTGCGTTGATAGCGTGAAGTCCATTGCTGAGGAATCTGTCTAGTTCTTTATCGCTAAACCACTTGAACCGGTAGTAAGCATTGACAGCTTCTTGTCTGAGTAGTGGGGAATCGAAGACGACTTTGCCATTGTTGTAATCAACTTCGATACCGCTTGTGACCAGTTCTTGGTTGCGATAAACCTGTACACCGCCCATGGGGCTCCAGCGTTTGAATGAGAAGGCAAATTCTGTTTTGGTATTATTGGGTCGTCCTTCTTCGTCAACGACAGGGATTCTCTGAACTTCTCCCAAATGATCTTCGAGAGCCATTCGGAAGTCAACGATACGACCTGAATACAGGGATGTATCATCTCCATCGGCGGCGATGATAATGTTTTGCAGTTCGGTATAGTCGGTGGCGTCTACCGTATACTCCCATGTTGCTATGTATTTTCCTGCTGCTTGGTCGGTGTCTACGGTCCAGTCGAGGATGTAGAATCCATCTACTACTTTTTCGGGAGTAGATGCAGCAATAGCTTCCAATCCATCTTCGTCATCGATGGATACGGAGATCGCTTCTGGATCGACAGGGTTACCGTCGAAGTCAGTGATTCTGATAAAGATAGAGGACAGTTCGCCTTGTCGGAAACTTCCCCGTTTATCGGTTACTGCTTGGATGCTCATAGACTAAATCCTCTTCTTGATCTATGGGTTGATGGTCTGGGTTTAGGCATAATCGGAGGCTCTAGAGTTTCGAGTGTTTCTTTATCTTCTTTCGTGGTTTCTTGTTGATTTCCTTCTATTTGCTCAGTTTCGGCAGGGCCTATTTTCTTAATAATGGGCTTGATAATATCATTCAGGCCCAATCCCCAGATACGAAAGCCTAGTAGTAGGATGATTGCAGCGCCCATGACTCTAACATACACCTGATGTCGTCTAATCATTTCGAACATACCCATTCGGTCTTCGCTTCCTCTGAGGGCATCATCGATAGCATCTATTCGTTTATCATTCATTTTGAAGAAAGTATCGACTTGTGCGAGGGCATCTTGTTTAGCTTCCTTGCAGCGTTGTTCGATCATTTCTTTAGTTTTCTCGATATTGCCCTTATTCTCTTCAACTTCGTCATGCAGGTCTTCGACAAGTCGGTCGTATTTATCTTGGATAAGCTGTACGATAAGCTGAGATGGACCGTCCAAGTTATTGGAGGTGCTTACGGGCCTGATTGCAGTCTTTTTACGAGCCATTATTGATATTCACAGCAATTATACGTATCTCGATATCAATTTACGACTTATTGATTTCGATTCCTGTTCTAATTTAGTGGATATACGTAAGGTAAAATGTATCGATTTACAGGAGAAGGGCATGATCTACAACGCAGACAGCATCAAATCGCACATGAATGATACTCAAGCGGAGATTGGTGGCAAATGGGTTGCTGCTCGTCCTTTGCCTTTTTATGGACCGTATGGCATTTGGTTGAACATCAAAGGTGCGTGTATGGTTCTGTTGGGTAAGGCTGACGCACTGGTTTGGTACAAGCAATAGGAGAGAAGTTATGTTAGACCGCTACAAGGTTGTATTGGAAGTAAGTACTGAAGACGATTTAAGTGAGAAGAATGTCATGGATTTGATTGATGAGCTTATCGAGATTGGTCAAGACTGTGCTGATGACCCTGAGGATACTGATTGTGCTTTAATAGAAGGCTTTGGCATCAAGGTCATATCTGCCGAAAATTTGGACTGAGAAGGAATCTATTGGTTTTCACTTAAAAGTTTAGTATGTCTGATACTGAACCAAGTGGTCCCGTTGCCTATGAATACCGAGCGTTTGTCTTAGACGGTCACGACAATGTGGTCAAGCTACAGGTCAACTTGGGTTTCAATCTATTTACGGACGAATGGATTTACATTACTGACCCGCCATTCAAGAAAGCGCTTATTGGATCATTCGTAACGATTCGTTGTCGCAAGCACAGTGACAAAAGTCGTTATTTCGCCGATATCTGGATTCGATCTATTCAATACCACAACGGTTTGAAGGAGAGTTAGTATGCCTCATGTTCATCCAGGTGGTCCCGTTGAATACGAGTATAAGGCTTTTGTCATTGACAGCAAGAGAGACGATGAAGTCAAGTTTGAGATAGACTTGGGTTTCGGGTTTTTCTCGGTTGAAAAGATGCTCATATCTGATGGTCCTTTTAACAGGGATTTGATCGGTCGATGGGTTACAATCAGATGTCACAAAGACCGTCCGAACAGGCGGTATTATTGCGACATATGGATGAATGAGGTTCAATACCATGAAGGTAAAGTCCCAGTCGAAGACGATTAAAGTGTTTGTATGTCGGTTATAATGTTTATCAATGAGCCTTTGGGCTGAATCCCTATATGGTCAAGCCGAAGAGGCAATAGTTCGTCAGGCAACCAAGGCGGCTAACGTCCCAAGACCTGCGTGGGCAGATACACGCCAAACCGACGAGTCGGGTGGAAGGCCCGCATTTTTTGAGGAACCTACGATGCACGATACATCTGACCAATACCTTCTTCAGATCGAACCAGACAAAGATTCAGAACCTTCCACAGAACCTGTTGATGACGATATCACCGATGCGGTTAAGTACATACTATCTTGTGCTGGAGAAGGGCCTATGTATAGAGGGTTTCATGTAACCAAGTGCGGCAAGGCTAGTGGTTGTTGTGATTTGATTTTGCCTAACGGCATGGTAACCAATAGTCTTGCTCTGTATTACATTCGATACTATAGACATGCTATACCGGAGGAAGAGTTCAAAAAGATATCTGCTATCAGGGAAAAGATGGATCCAAGGAACATAGGGGCGATTACATGACTCCAGAAAGACGTTTGAACAATTTGCTTTTTGATTCCTACAAGTTTATCGCCGACTTAAAGCATGCCAAACAGGATCTGGTTAAGGGAGATTGCGTTTATCATGTTCAGATTATATCTCATTGGGCAGACTACGATGAACTTGGCGTAAAGATGAGCAACAAGGTTCCTGAGGGGTTGGTGGAACGTGCCAAGAAAGAGTTTCAACGAATTAATCATAGAACAGATTTTCAGGCAAGGATTATCGCATCAATCAAGTTCCCCAATGGTATAGATATTAAATGGGATTGGGAGGATGAAGAATGACTTGGTCTATATGGATTATTTGTGCGATATTGGCATACATTCTAAACAGGCTCATGAGAAAGTATGAGGATGGTTGTTGGACTTTGATAGACAGGATCATGGCTATGGGTTGGTGTTTGCTGGGTCCCATATTCTTGGTTATTGTTTGTTTAATGTGGGTTCTGATCTTTGCCGAAAATCTAAAAGACAGTATTCATATCAACATAGACTGGTATAGAGATGTTAGGTGGTAATAGATGAACGCAATAGGCATCCTTTCTGCTGAAGAAATCAAAGCTTTGCCTACGCCTAGATTGCAGGCATACGCCACATCTATACGTAAGCACAAGTATCGTCGAGGCGGAGTCCCGGTTAATCCTCAAAGGGGTATCGACAAGGCGGTATGGCAGCGACTGAAAGATGAAACAGACGAAGAACTTAGGAGAAGAGACGATGTCCGTAAACCTGGAGCGGTTCGTGACTAACTTGCATCCCGATACCAAACATCCTCTTCCAGACCTGTTTATTATGAATAGGGGCGAACCTATGTTCGGTATGGGGTTCGGTGTAATGGAATTGGTTCATCCTCGTCTACTCAACAGTTTTATAACAGAGTTTCTTCATCGTGGTCATTTGATTGACTATGGCCTTGAACAATTAAGAGACATGACTAACAGATGCTGTAGTTGTGGTATGTTTGTTGCTGTTCAGGAAGCGTATTACTGTACAGATTTTGGAGGTCCAGAATCTCTTGAGCCCGGCGAAGAAACGATATGGTGCAAGAAGTGTTTTGACGAAACGGGAGGTAGAGACGAATGTCGATTCTGGAATTGGACATGTCCAAAACTGAATTTGGGTCTGGAGATGCCGATGGATATTGAAGTAATAGAACCTGACGAAAACGTTGACAAGAAATTGGATTGGAAGATCTATGAGTATCAGGGTTGCGAGATACTTAAGCTAGAGCCAGGTCGTATGGTCAAATTGGCTTTAGAAGACGCAACCGAGCATGTAGAGGATCCGAATGGCTGTTATGTTCTCAAGGGGGCTGTTAGGGATATCGATGGACTGGCAATCGGAGATGAAGTAGTTTGTCCCGGATTGATGGGAGATTGGCGTTTAGCTAAGGTTGCAGAGATTGACGGCAAGGAAGGCTGTGCTGAAACTGAAGTGGATTGGTTTACGTTAGAATACGAAGACTTGCGAGGATGCTGGATATCGACTTGTCAGATTAACAGACAGGCAATTGATAAGATAAGGATACCCTAATGCTTACTCCTCTTGAACGGGTCATGTTATTCATTGACATGGTATCAATGAATGCCGACTTTGAAATGCATCCCGGTTTTGTCCATGGTGACGACGCATGGGTTGATGATGGCAATGCAAAAGAGCGTGACGTAAGCGAGATTTCCAGGGAGAATTTGGAGAAAGATTGGATACAAGCCCGTAGGGCTTTGAGTAGTATTTACAAGTTCTCCCATGTCGCTACATGCAGATGTGGTAATGCTCACGAATACTGGCTTGATGAGTTTTTGGAAGCTGAAGAAGAAATGATCAGGACGCATCAGTATGCTCATCCTGTTGATTCCAAAGAACCTGAAAGAGAACTTGTTTTGCCTTTGCCGAAAATAAGAGACGGTTGCCAGAAATGTAGAGGTTGGGGTAAAAACTTTAGCAAGGACTGTGTGTGCGAAGAATGTGGAGGGAGTGGGGTTGGAACATACTATGAAGAGGAGCAAGAAGAATGTCTAAAGACTCAGTCGTAATAGATCATATCAAAAGAGCAGATGAAGTCGAACTTAACTTAGCATTGAAAAAGATCACTCTTGAATTGCAAAATAGGGCAGAAGAAGATCAGGGTTTTTCCGATACGTTTACCTTGGAGGAACGAAGAGATCTTATCAAGTTGGCTAGAAGGGTTTGGAAACTTGTATTTAATACTCAGTACAAAGCGATTATTACGCACAAGGTTGAATACGAAATCGATTTTGGAGAAGATAGAAGCAAGATTTTGTTAGATGACTGGGGGCCAAGTGATGGAGAATTCTCATACCCAGAAATAGGTGATAAGGAAATCCTAAACCAAAATCCTAAACTCGTAGAAAAACTACAGGTAGCCCAATTCGCTTGGGATGACCTGAACGAAAAGTGTAAAAACTTGGCAAAGGAATACTCGATAGACGAAGGGGAAATACGTTGCTGGGTCATAGAGGAGATCGCAAGGTGAAGCACGTAGACCACGTAAGATGGCTGTCGAAAGACATACTTGGATCAAGACGGGTAGAACTGGTCGATGATATAATCGATCAGGTTGCGGAAAGAATACAAAACGAATTCCAACCTTTCAAACTGATGGGTCCGCCCAAGGTCCAGCGACAGGGGGTAGAGGTAAAACTCAACGAATCTGAGACCTTCCAATATGAGTTGTGGGCATCTGCTGTCAACTACTGTTATTGGTATGGTAGAGACCAGCTTCGTCCAGGCGGAGGCGGAGCGAGCGAGATGTATCATATCCTTAATTTAACATTTGCTCATGGAGCGAAAGAGTTTGGACGAAGTCTCATATCAGCAAGATTCCCTCTTTGCGAACAACGTAGCAGGCATCTGTCGGAAGCTTACAGTTTTGGAAGTACCGAATATGGTGTAACCATTAATCACTCTTTGCATTTTGCTATTAGGGAGTTCATAAAAGCTTTACCGGGATTTGCAGGAGACATGTTCCTTAAGAGAACATTCCTGTTCTTCATGATGCTTCATCGCAGGTTCGGGTATTGGGCAGATGAGATCCATGAGCTACCCGTCCCGGCAGATTACAGAGTCCCTCAATCCTTGAGACATTTGGGTTGTCTGATCTACGATCATGATTTGGCGACAAAGGTTGACAATGAAATTCATATACCATCGGGGTCTATGGAGGAATTGTCCATAAGAGCCGCAACAATTATTGCATGCGATAGACTTTCATCAATAAGCGGAGTCCCGTTGTGCCAAATAGATGATTGGCTATGGAGTACTCGATTCCCAGATTGCAAACCTTTCCACCTAACCGTTACGACGGACTATTAAGATGCCTTGGAAAGAGAAATATGAAGAGCACAAATCTCATGGTGTCCTTGAAGGGTCTGTGTTGTGGTCTAACGAAGATATGCCATATCTTAGCATCGCTGAGTGCGAGAATGGTTGTCTTTACTGGATCGCTGCTCGCAATGCTTCTCTTGGGATTTACAATTCAGCAGATAAGTCGTTTACGATCAGTCGTCTGAAGTTCAGCAGCAACTTCTTGTTTAATGAGTCACATTGGGAAACCGGCTTCCCATATGGGACGGTTATGCCTTATGAGAAGCTGGAGAAGGCTCCCGTATTTAGCGACAACGAAGTGAAGCTTCGGTATCTCAATGAAGCTGCGCTGCGATATGGGATTGAGCGAAAGAATTTGGTGGCTGCAATAGAAAATAAGGTAGCCAGTGTTCTTCGTCATCCCATTATGTACGAGGGTTTGCTGGAGAGATATCCTGATCTGCAAGAGGCTCTGGACAATGCCAGACAAGAATGCGGTTTCATTTCAACTGAAGATTCATGATTGATGCTGACGATTAATAGGTGTAAGCCTATTTTTTGGAGCATCACATGAAACCTGATCTAACTCCCGAACAACTAAAAAGGGTTAGGGCCATTCTTAATCAGGATGATCCGCCCTTCGTATTCGTCCCGTCAAGCGACTTTAGACAGTTAATCGCTAGAGGTGGGCATCATATCGCAGACCAATTGCCAGAGAAAATCAAGGTCGCCTATCTTTCTGGGCAAGGATTACGCATTGATAAAGAGATGGTCATGAAATGGCTGGATGAAACTCTTGATGAGAAGAATGCGTTTATGCTTAACAATGGTTCTATTGTTCTGGAAAAAGAAGCGGCCTGGAAAGTCGGCAAGGAGGTTGATTAATGCCCCAGACAACCACTAAGAAAAAAGCAGCCAAGAAAAAGGCTGTCAAGAAAACATACCCGTCGCCGTCGCCTAATCCAAACCTTGAGCATGAGCTAACGCCTGAGATAGAGGAAATAACCGACACTACTGATCTTGATGGGAAGTTTATACTTATTCGTGTAGGTAATGATAAGTATCCTGCCGAAGGAGAAAGAGGAGATGAGATGATAGAAAAGGTATATGGTGAAATTACAGAGTTACTCGACGGAAACGGAGTAAAAAACTGTATGGTATATGTTACCACTCATCTCGTAGATATCAAGGTTGTCTCATGAGCAAGGAGTTCATTTATGCCAACTGAGAAAGCCAATAGTTTATTTAGCGATTTTTCCGAGTTTTATCACTTCACAAGAGATATGTCAAGCGATCAGAGGCAACTAATTTACAGTAGCCTTCCACGCCGAGAACAAAACGAGTTAGACCAATCCTGTCTTATGGGAGGGTGGTCTGATGTCTATATCAGAGACCAGTTAAATCGATTTTTGGAACAGTTCGAGATCAAGTACGGATTAGATATGCTTTATTTGAGGGTAAGGGTTCTCTCTGGTAAGAGCGTGTATATGCCTACGGAGGCTTGGAGATACTTGGCTGAGTACTTGTCTGAATACTCCCCAAGACATACAACGTATATTACAGGGGGTATTGAGCCCCATGTCTGCGATGTCAACAAAGAGGTCGTTTTGCTTCTGAAAAAGACGGAAAAAGTTAGTCGCAAACGATAAAGGGAATTGCCCTTAACTTCAGTAATAAAATCAGTATGCTCCAATGATTGAGGGCTAGAGATGTCTTTATATAGTCAATTTATGAAACGTGTTAGAAAAGCGGCTCCCAAGGTCGCTATGCCTATCGACGATCCAGATAACCAATTCTACGATGCGGACGACGATGAAGCTAATGAGCTTTATTTTGATCTTGGAGACACCATGCTGAAGGGGGATGATGATGAAGAAGAAGGGGAATCATATGTAGAACCAGGCGGAGATTTCTCCCCAACTCCCAGCGGAGGCGAGGCTGATGGCGAGGCATACCAGCGAGATGTATATGATTTTTTAAGCACTGTTGATCCCAGCGTGGCTAATCCGGCACAAATATTTTATCGAGTAGCCAGTCCGTGGATACTGAAGACTGAAAAAGCTTTGTCTTTTAAGGCTGGTGAATTTCTTAAACACAAGGGATTCTCATCTACTAGTTTTAGCCCCGCTCAGCTTGAGTCAGCGGCCCAGTATGCAATGTATGAAGGTGTTGCTGGAGCGTTCGATACCGAGACTGATCCTGAAAAGAGATTGACAAGTTTGACTGGTAAGAAAATAGACAAGAGGGATCCTCTTGTAACATTCTTTTCTTCTGGGCGCAATGCCGAACTTATTCCCGAAGATATGGTACAGTTGATGAAACAAGAAGGCATATCTCCATACGGAAAAAATGAGGCATTCATCAATTTCATTAGAGAACATAGACCAGAACTGACCCAGACGCTCAATGAACAGATTATAAAAACCGTGGGTTTGATGACTTCGATTGCATCTAATCCTAAAGCAGCCACATCAGAATTGCCAAAAGTAGTTTCTTATGTCCTGAGTGGTGCTGTTATGAATATGGATAACCATCTTAGGGAAACGATTAAAATTGAGGGTTTTGAACAGAGCTTTAAGATGGACGACACTGGTTCAACGATTATACCAGAGGGCGGGGGCATAGCCGATCACCCACGTCGTTCTAAAGATGAGGAACAAAGTCTGTATGACCCTGTGGCTGAATACGGAAACATGAATCCTGACCGTAGAAAAATGGTCAAGGATATGGTAGAGCAAGAATTGATAAATTTGGATACGGACGATCCGTCTGCTGCCAAGGAGTTGGAAAGGCTTAGATACTTCTTGGAATCTTTTGAGGCAATAGACAGGGGAGAAGGGGAAGATGTGGGGGTAGCCGAGGATGCTGGAGGTTCCGCTGTCCCTGATGAAGATATTGTTGAGCAGATGTCCGGAGAGGCCACTTTAGAGCAAATGAAACAGAACTCATTGAAGGTTGTCAATGAGGCTAGAGAAGTTCTCGACGGACTTAGAAATTTGACAGGAGAAGTAACGGGACTGCTCAGGGATAGGGGAGAGGTGAAAAAGGCTACATGGATAGATGTCGCTGTGAAATCCGTAATATCTTCTTTAGAACGAATGGTAGACGGTCCAGATGAAGAAGTTGTTAACAATGTAAAAATTGATAGCAATGGTACGGTTACGATGAGTCCCCCAACCGCAACTAGAGGAAGAGAAAAGCTTATGGCACAGTTGGGGGCAGACGGAGTTCCTGATAATTTCTCCAACTGGTATGCAGTTCCTGTTATGCAAGAGCTAAACGATTTAGCCCAACAGTTGGCTCAAAAGAGAGAGCAAATCAGACAGGTCGCTCAGCCATTCTTGAGAGACAATATGTCAAATGACGAAGTTACCAAATTGTCTGAAGAGGTTATGAGTCGCCTTCCGTTCGATCCGTCTGAAACAGATATGGTTAGGAACTCTTTGTGGGAGTTGGTCAATAACCCCAAGAGTTTCGAAGAATTTCAAAAACAGTCATACGACAATCCGGCTAAGAAGCTTAGGTTGAATTGGAAAGACTTTTTCCCAAAGACTATTTGCACACTCATTGAGTTGGCTCCCAAGTACAGTCCCAAGGTTATGAATGCGTTCCTTGACACGCTTGGGTTCGGGACCGGTAAATATGGTGTAACTCAAGAGGGTGTACCAAGTGGTAACCTGCTTTCCAAGAATCAAAAATGCGGCAAAGATGGACCTGGCAGCGAATCCTTGAATCTTGAACTTCTGTATCACCTTAAGGGATTCGATCTAGATAATTTGGACCAGTACGCCCCAGAACAGGGGCTTGCTGATAGTCCCAATATGATAGACAGATATCGATATGAAAGACAAAAGGTACAATATGAAGAATTGTTGAGGATGAAGGAACACGTTGATGTACGTAGAGGCGAAAGACAAGCGTACACAGAAGACAGTAGAGTCATTGTATCTTATGGCATATTCAATCGTACCCTACACAAGATATCCAAACTTCAGTCCATAAATAGCCGTAACCTAAAATTCGCAGCCTCTTATGTCGATGATGTAAATATACAGATGAAAACAGTCATCGACGATGCGAAGACTCGCATTACGGCTTTGTGGAGATAAGACTTGCATATTACAGCGGTTTGCCAGCATTGTCGTTTTCATGACAGTGACCCTTCTATCGAGATAAACTTTCGAGAAGGAGCAGTGTACTACATATGTCGTGAATGCAAGGGAGAAAGCAAAATACATCTCAAGCCGGATGCTAAACCTTTGCCTAAGATAAAAGTGCAAAGGCATTAAGCATGTATTTCGTTATCAATACATCTAACCGAGAACTTGTTCTTGAAGATATCAATACGTCTTTAGGCAAACGTCAAGGTATAGATCTTGACAAAACGGTCGGCAGAGCAAAGGCAGAATCTTCTGCACACCTGAAACATTCAATCAAAAAGGGATGGATCAAGGTCAAACAGAAAGACAATCTCGACAAACCTACAACTGTCCATAAAGAAGTTCATGTCCATAACACCCAGAATGCTGGCGTCGATGAGGCAACTATCGCTAAGTTGAAGGAAGATCTCACCAAAGAGATCAAAGAACAACTCTCGCAGAACAACTCTTCTGACCAATTGATGCAAATGATGCAGCAAATGATGTTGCAGATGAAGCAGGGTATGGTTATGCAGCCGGGGTCTGAGGGCATGAGCGTAGAGGATATAGAATTGGATCCTGAAGTCTTGGCGGATATTCATGCCAAAGCAGTAAGTAAACTGGCTGGAGATATAGGCGGCAAGAGAATAGAAACATCTAAGAAACAAGTGGATGACAATCTGGACCAGACTGTCGATGATCTGGACGGTCTGATTTAATTATGCCGTATGAATTAACCGATAATAAGGGGTAAGAAAGATGCCCATTAAGGAGATTACACGATGAGTAAAGCTGTTGCGCTCGATCCTGGAACTATGTTTTTCCAGGTCGCAGAAAGAAATGAAAATGGACACACAGATATTCGTGTAGTCCGTAATGCATTCGTAGAAATGCCCGGCAGCGAGGATGTCGAAGATATCCTTGAACAGAATGACTGGATGTATGTCAAAGATGGCAATAAGTTCTATGTCATCGGCGAAGACTCTATCCGTGTTGCTAATATGTTCCCAGATAAGGTCGAACTTAGACGCCCTATGCAGGATGGCGTGCTCAATAAAAACGAAGATAAGAAAATGGTCATCATGGCCCAACTCGTTGAGAGCGTCTTGGGTCAGGCCCCGGATAAAAAGTCTATCTGTTGCGCTTGCGTATCGTCTGAATCCGTAGACCAATCTTCAGATAGCAGATTCCATAAAGCCCGTCTTGAAGGAATGATCAAAAGGCTTGGATGGAATGTTGATATCATCGAAGAAGGTTTGGCGATCATATTCTCTGAGAAGCCCGTAATGATGGATGTGGATGATGAGGGGCAGGCATTCGAGAGCCCCTACACCGGCATAGGAATTTCCTTCGGAGCCGGTAGGGTCAACTGTGTGCTCGCCAACAAGGGCTGGTTGGTAATAGGAATGAGTGCGGCTCGTTCCGGAGACTGGATCGATAAGATGGTCTCCGAGACGACAGGAACGCCTATCCCACAAGTTACCAGAAAGAAGGAGAGGGAATTGGATTTTGAGAACATCGACTTTGATGATGATGTCGTTTTTGCTCTCAATGCCTATTATGGCGAGATGATCAAATTCGTATTTGAGAAGTTCTCTGCCAAGTTCCAAGCAGTCAAAAGTCAATTCGAATCACCTCTGGAAGTCGTTGTCGCTGGCGGAACTTCAATGCCTAAAGGGTTTTCCCAAAAGGTTGCAGAAGTGGTAGAAGGACTGGAACTTCCTTTTGAGATCAAGGAAGTTCGCCATGCGAAGGACCCCAGAAACTCCGTTGTACGGGGATGCCTGGCAAAGGCTATGTTGACGCAAAAGAAGCAGAATAAAGAAAAAGGTGACGACGATATTGGAGATCTCGTAGGGGAAAAATAACCCATGGGTTATGCAACAATCACTCTAGTTGATAGGATTCTAGCCCAATCCCTTACTTCAGCGACCAACCCCATTACCAACGACCCGTTGCCTCTCATGAGCATTGGCAATCAACGTGATCGCAATGCTGTCTCTGATGATATAGTCAATCAATACATCAGTTGGGCAGATAGTGAAGTAGATTCTACATTGAGCGAAATGTATGTCACTCCAATATGCGAGTTGGCTGACATGGAAGCTCTACTTGAAGCTAATATAGACGAATACAACGGATACCTTGTCGTTGATAGAGTATGCCCTTTTACCAGCGGTGATGTTGTCATACTGACAGACGGAACGAATGAAGAGCGTCATGTCATTGATGAGGTATTGGATACCACCATGTTCTCATTGGAGGACGCTTTGGGATTCGATTTCCCGGCAATCACGACAAGAGTCATTCGAGTCAAGTATCCAGACCCCATTCCCCTAGTATCCGCTCGCTATGCGGCAGCAGACATTTATGACAAGTATCTGTCAGGAGAATCATCGCCTCAACAATCTGATTACGGCGGTCAACTCCGTGGCTTGGGCATGCGTGACCTGAACAATATCCTCAGAGGTATCACTATCCTTCATGGGCAAAGACGCATTGGTCATCGTTTCAAGAGACCTGAATTGGTTGATCGTTATCGACTTCCTGCCAGCGAAGATGATAGAGATAAGAGTATTGAACCGGTAAGGACATAATATGCCTAAAAAAGAAGGCGCAATAGAAAAAGTAGATCAAATCGTTGACAACATAGAAAAACTCAAAGATATTGTCAACGGAGATGGCATCATTATTGAGACCAAGGCAGATAGGTCTACTCAATTTAGAGAGCCTTTCGAAGACATGAATAAGCAGAGTGGCATTGATCTTTCTGATGATGATAGAGAGGCTTATGGCAAAGCCGGTATGTACGCAGCTATGGATGGAACAGAAATCGAAGGACGAGGGGAAATGGATATAGATGATGATGAGCTTATAAAGGCTATAGAAGAAGCGTTCATGGAAAGATTTCTAGGGAAACTGATTTAATGGCTGTATCTGAAGTTGTTGATAGCGTAAGGCGTATCGTCGAAAGATGGGTAAACACCTATTCTCCATTGACTGAAGATGCTTCGCCAGGCGATACGGTAATCAATGTCGATTCAACAATTCGTTTCCAAGAAGGCGACGAAGTTATGCTTTACAATCCCACTAGAGCAGAATACGGACATGTCATCGATGAAGTCATAGACAATACCAGAGTACGTCTTGCATCGCCTGTCATAAACAGCTTGTGGACTGTTCAAAATGCGGGAGTTCTGAGAAAGACAATCAACAATATGTTTGTTCATGGCGTCTATGTTGGCGATCCTAATGTTATCCCAAGGTTCCCAGCTATTACTGTTAATCCTACTGGTCGTAACTCTGAATGGTTGACATTGGAATCAACCAAAGAACGATATGAGATAGAGATCTCGACTTACATTTTGGACTCGACTCATGAAGATGGGTTCAGGTTCCTAATGAACATTACCGATACCATCCAGTTAGGTTTGAAGCGCAACATATTCCCTCTATTGCAGGACTATGAGACTACAACGCTTCTTGCGGATGGCGAGATCGGAGATCAGTTTTTGAAGGTGGCTGATTCCAGCATTTTCGAGAGGTTTTCCAGGATCCTTATTGAGGACAAGCACAAATACGAAGAGCATATGATAGATGAAATCATTGACTCTACAACGATTAAGATATTTGAAGGCAACGAGCTTTGTCAGACCTTTCTTACTGCCGATACAACGGTCATTAAGGCAAACAGATTTGTATTCAATTCTTGGCCTACGGACATCGACTATGGCAAGGTCCACCAAAAGACTCTAATGAAGGCGTCCACCATTCGATGGTTCGCTGAAGAAGAGGAATGGCAGATTCTTCGCCGACAGGACACGCAATTGTCCTAATTTGTCGATTCAATAAGTATAACAACCTGGAGGAAGAACTATGAAAGTACTCACTGTAAGTGCATCGCCATATCTATTGACTCGATTAGGTCGAATGAACAACCGAATCATACGGAATTTGATTGATCAAGGTCATGATGTGGGGGCTGCTGTTTGGCATCATGATGATACATACTTCATGCCTGAAGAGGATGGTCGATTTTTGTTTTCCGAATCTGATGGCAGTACCGTATGTGAAATGTTCCCATTTGACCCTCATCCAGAGATGAGCACACCTCAGCTTTACGAAGTTATGAAGAAGTATCAGCCGGAGATAGTAATCTCCATAGGCGACTATGTAGAGAGTGACGTTGTGGCGGCGATCAAGTCGATGTATCCCAACTTGTTCAAATGGGTTGGTGTTTTGACGATGGGGACCCATTATGTCAATCCTAATTGGAAGGACAGTTTATCGTACATGGACAGTGCGATTTTGACGAATGAAAGGTCATTGTTTTCGTTCTTGGATTTGATGGGGAATGAGTTCCCTGCAAGGTACGTCCCATGGGGCGTAGATACTTCCGTGTTTTATCCTGACGGTTCTCCTGACCCAAAGGGGTTCCTGGCCCTAAATGCCTCTAAGAATTCTCAGCAAAGTAATCTAGGGGCTTTTGTCCAAGGCATCAAGATTTGTAATATTATTGACTCATGCAACGTCAAGGGACATATTCATACCAACGTAAATGATCCGGGGGATTTGGACCTTTACAATTTGTTCCTCATGTATGGTATGGAAGATACTATTTCTGTTCCCCAGAAATTCATATCCATCAACGAAGGTATCCCTGATGACGATCTTAGAAAGCTGTATTCTAGTGCTGATGTCTTCATAGATTGTTCCGTGAAGTCAGCTACTGCCATGTCGATGTTGGAAGCCATGGCCTGTGGTGCTATTCCATTGATCAATTATACCGGTCAATTGGCTGTGGTGGCCACTTTGGTGGGCAAGGGTTACCACACCGTTAAGGGCCTATCTTACATAGGCGAGAACGAAGAAGAGCTTGCCATTGCCTCTCCCGTAAGGATAGCCGAGAGCCTGCATAAGCTTCATGATATGAAGGAAAACGAGCCTGAGACATATCGTGGAGAAAGGGAGAAATCTATCGAAATTGCTAAATGTTTTTTGCAGGAGGACTTCCTAATGATCTTGAACAAGATAATCAGACAAACAGCCAATGCCAAAGAGCATGTCCTTGCGGTAGAGGATTTGTGAGGCAGATGGTAGAAAAAATAGAAGGTAAGAAGGAAAATCTCCAGAAGTAGTATAAAAGACAAGGTATTGGAGATAATCTCTTTCAGGAGAAAACGCAATGGCAGTTATTTCAGGCTCAGACTATCGAACTATTGCTGTCAGCTATTCGGAAATTCGTAATCAGTTGATCGCATCAAGAGGTGACGCATATGACGCAGTTTACTTGATTGTTCAACTGAACGCAGTTGACCCCGAAGTTGACCTGTTGATTCCATTCAACAGTACGTATCTTGTGCATGCTGACCAGATGAACTCGTCCTCTACTTTGTTAGGTGCAGTGCGAGCTTTGAATCAGCATGTGTTGAATCGAGGTGATGTCGCAACCGTTGATGCGTTCTTGAACGCTCAAGGTATTACAGTCCCCCAGAACTGGGCAGACTTATCGGCATCGGCAGGATATACAATCTCAAGTACGTATATTGATTAATCGCAGGTAAGAACCAGGGAGAATAAAGTATGCCATTCACAGCACCGTTTGCAGCCATGGGTTACGTCGGCTTCGTTCAATTCGAAGGTGGCGCTTTCCAAAGTAATGGGCTAATCAGGGCCTTCTCCGCTGATGTAAGACTATCGCAGGAAATCACTGCACCGGACGTTGTCGATGGAAGCACAGACCGTACTGCTTACCAACTCGGTCCTAAGATCGTTGGTGGCGGCGTTGAATTCCCAGCCGTCTTTGACCGTTCTGGGGCGGGGAGCAGCACAGCGGATGTTGCTACTTTGATTTATGACGCCTGCGTTAATAGAACAACAGGCGGTCAATTGGAAAGCCAGTTTAACATTTCGACTCGCTACACCAATCAAGCAGCTTCATCCTTCAAGTATGAAGACTGTATCGTTAATAGCTTCAGATTTTCAGTTACCCAATCCGACGTTATTCGAATAGGCATCGATGTTATCGGCAAGAGCCGTATTGCAGCGGGACCTCAGACGGCAACCAACTTCGATAATACCAGAATCGCCGTTTGGGCAGATGCTTTGTTCAATATTCTCGATACCAGCCAGAATAACTTGGATATTTCGGGTAATCACGTAAGAAGTCTTGAAGTCAATATCAACAATAATGCTGACCGTTTCTATACTCTGAACGGTCTTTTGGAACCTCAGGACATCGCAGCCCGTAAACGTGACGTTGAGGGTAGCGTAACATTGATGGGTAGGCATCCGGACCTTGGTAATGCCGCATTCTCTAATGAAGACAGATGTTATGAAGAAACTAAGCTCGGTTTCGGATATAGCGTTAATAACGCCAACTGTTCTGGCGCATTTGGTTCAGTTTTGCCGAATGTAATTTTGTTCATCGAAGAGTTGTCATTGACCAATGACTTGTTTGAAACCACGGTTAGGTTCAGATCCCTTCCAGCAGCTAGTTTGCTTACTCTTAATGACGATCCTCTACGTCGAGCTAATGCCTCCGTCGATTTGGGGGTAATGTTCCCTGGCGTAACGTTCCCATAATCTAGAATTCATTGATTTACCATCATAATGCAGATAGTTAACCCACTATCTGTATGTCTGAGCACATCTCAACTTATAGATGTTCAAATGTCGATACTAATGTGGGATTGTTGAAAAAGGAGATGCCCATGTCATTGTTAGATTACTCGCAGAAAGAGACGATCAAGCTGCCGTTGTACTACACTTTTAAGAACACCAAATACGTCGGTCGTAAATTGGTTGTTCTGGACAACGCCGAAGCAGAAAAGATGCTGGAGGATGAAGACCAGAAGGATTCAGTAAACATTCTGAATACTGAATGGGAACAGGTAGATTGGGGAAAACAGAAAGAGATTATTTCTCAATCGGTCAAGCAAATAACCAATCCTGTAGATGGTTCTATTCAAGAGGATTTTGATCACGAAAAGTATCGAGATCTCAGGATTAACAGTTGCCTTAAGCGATGGGACGAAACGGGTCCTTCTGGTGAAGAAATCCCAGTGTCTGAGAGCAACATACGAAGGATGCCTCCGGCAATTGTTGTCGCCTTGTACAACAAATTTGAAGAGGCGATCAGCCTTACGTCGGACGAAATGGGAAACTAGTTCAGGCGGTTTGGGACCTCGTTAGAGGGATAGCCCCACAGGGCAAATCTCAGCCGCCTGAAGTAACTGAATTCTTTTTGGCAAAAGAATTCCATTGGACACCTGCACAGATAAGATCGATGCCCAGTAAGGATATTAACGTATTTACAACATTGTTAAGTGCTTATAACTCGGCTACTGATCAGGTAAAAAGAGATAATGAAAGAAAGAATCAACCCATATAGGAGATAAGAAATGCCTGGTTTGTTTGTAAACGAAGGTGACGAAATCCGCACTACAGTTGTCGTTGGAGAGGATAGGGACGGAAGAGTATTTGCTGACCTGTCAAAAGATTCGTTGAAAGAGTCATTTGATACTCTTGTTGAAGACAGCATAAAAGAGTATTGCATTGTCTTCCAGAGACCTTCATATGGTGATTTGGTAGAGAATACCAGTCCCGTTATCAGCCAAGAAGAGCTTAGGTCCAGGTTCGATCCTGAGATCGCTCAATTGGAACGTATGGTCAAATTCATCAAATCGTGGGACTTGATAGATGGAGAGGGTAATGCAGTTGAGGTTAACGGGGATAGTATACGCAAGTTACATCCTTTGGTAGCTAGGGTTGCAGCCATTCAGTTCGACGCTGAAGTCGGTGTTCAATAGTTCATTTCTTAAAGGAAACCGGCTACTTTGTAAGTAAGAGATTGTGTATCATCCCCCTATTGTCATTTAGAGGGCCTTCTTTTGGCTAAAAAAGCAACTACAAGTGATTTTCTATCTCAATGGCGAGTTGAGCTTGAGGCTGTTGGTCTAGACGAATTTTCTGTTGCTGCCCAGAACATGCAAGCGGAGATGCTCAAGGTCTCTAAATCTATGGTTACCTCTGGTAGGGATTGGGAGGGCGTAACCAGAATCTATGCCCAAAAAGCCAGAGATGCCAAGGCTGGTTTTGCTAACCTCGGCGGCGAAGTAAAGAATCTGCATCAAGAAATTAGGAAGGGGATTGGCTATCCCAAGGCTATGGGTGAGGCTTGGGATCAAGGCTTGTCTAAAGCAGGCAGGTCGGTTGAGAATTTTAATAAGAAGGTTCATGGTGCTGGAAAAAGTATTCGTGACTTAATCCCTGCCATAGCCAATGTAGCCAGTGTCGCAGGTTGGGCAAAATTAGCTGGTCAATTAGATGATTACAACAAGGGTTTGCTTGTAACGATTAACCGTATGTCTAAGTACGGGACTGGTGCTACAGAGGTAAGTTCCAGAATAAAACAAGTCGGCGATACGATAGGCGTAACACGGAAAGAAGCTGTCGAACTGTTCCAGACGTTCGAAAAAGGCTTCCTCACAATCAATAAGTCAAACTTCACTTCTGTTATGGTCAACCTGCGTGCTGCGGTTGGGTCCAATGTAGCAGAGATGAAGAATATGGCAGGGACGCTAACCACCGTAATCGATAAGTATCCCGATCTTGAGTCGGCTATCGTAAGAGCCGGTTCTGCTGATAAGAAATTCCTGCAAGAGAGAATGCGTGGGTTGTTGATGACTGGCAATCTCAGTCTTCAAGAATACAGGACCATGCAAGATTACATCAGGGCTGGTAAACAAAAAAATGCTGTAGACGCAGAATACAAACAGAAAATTGATGATCAAGTAAGGTCTATGCAAGAATTTAGACGTATCTCTGAAATCATTGGTCTTGGGTTGGCAAAGTCTTTGATGCCTGTAATGGAGAAGATAGCAAGCTACATACAAGACAACTCGACAGAACTTAGAGAGATGTTCGATACCATGGCCAGGGGTGGTAAGTGGGCTGCTGAAAACTTGGGCAAAATTGCTACTGTCTTAGGAACCATCTACGCATTGTCTATTGCCATGAGGGGCGCAACATTTCTTAGAGGTATAACTACTGCTTTACAAATGAGAGCCCTATCTACTGGAGCAGGCACCGCAGCATCTGCTGCAACTACCGGCCTTGGTGGAGGTGCTGCTATGCTTAGACAATCTGCTCCCGCTGGTGCAGCCGCACTTAGATCAGCAGCTTCCATGGAAGCTGCTGCGGCTCCAGCGGTGGCAGCTAGAGTTGGGATGGGGGCTAAGATTGCAGGTGGAGCGGCCAGGTTCATGAAAGCCGGTCCAGCCGGTCTCATACTGGGCTTGGGTGGCGAGGCCATGAAATCATATGGAGAATCTACTGGAAGCGCAGGAATGGTTAGGGGTGGAGGACTTGCTTCAGCCGGAGGTATGGCTCTCACTGGGGCCGCTATAGGTTCAGCAATTCCATTGATTGGTACAGCCGTTGGGGCAGCCGTTGGTGGGGCGTTGGGTCTGTATATGAATAAGGACGCAATCTTCGGCGGCGGGGCGGCGGGTAAAGCAGATGCTGCTGCCGACCAACGAGCATCCCGTAGTCAATATTCTGGTGAATTTGCAGCTATAAGAGCTAAAGCAGGTGCAGGAGGTTCGGCACCTGACATATCTACAATGAGTCCTTCTCAACAGCAAGATGCGTTCCGTAGGGCAAAAGAGGCTTCTAAACGATCTGCTGCTTTAGAAGAAGTATTTGAAAAGAAGGCGACTAGCAGTGGCGTTGGTCAAGATGCAATACAGCAGCACGAAAAAATGAAGCAACTATTGATGGACGAAATAGATATCATTAACAAGAAAATGGCCGTAGCCCAAGGTCCAGAAAAGGAAGCACTTAAAAACAGGCTAGGTGCATATAGGGCAGAGATTGAACAAATTGAACTTGGAATTGTTAAGACTTACGAAAAACGAGATGCTATAGCCCAAACCATTCCGGGTCTTGAGGCTGCCAGAGAGGCCGAAGAAACTACTAATTCCATACTGGAACAACAAATAGGTCAGCGTCAGAAAATCCTAGCCATGGTGCAGTCTCAGTCAGAGTTGACTAAGTCTTTTTCTAGTGTACTTGATTCTCAAATTCGGGTTATGCAGGCCACTAGAGATATAGATTTTGACACACTTAAACAATCTACTATTGAAACGTATGCAGCAAGCATTAAGTTGGAGAAAGTCCAAAGAGATGCTTTACGTATCATGCAAAGTATGACGGAAGAACAATTCAAGAGCGGTGATCTAACTACCCAAGCCCATCAATCTCTTAGGGAGAAGTTGGGCTTGGACGAAGAGGGGTATAAATTATATATCAGTCAAAATACCCAATTGACTTCTCAGAACAAAATGCAAGCAGAGATAAACGAAAACGTTTCCAGCAGAAGCAGGGAACTGACTAAGATTACCCATGCTTTAGATGAAGAACGAGGATTGATGAGTCAGCAGGTTGGCATAATGACTGGTATGGTCGATTTGGCTGATAACTTCGCTATCGGTGTTGGAGCTTCCGCTAGGATGAGAGTGGAAGCTGTGGGGATGATGGAGAGAGAGAAGAACATACTATCAGAACAGTTGGCAACAACTGAAGAAATGTTAGCTTTGGCTAGTGAGAGGGGGGATAAAGCTGAAATACTGGACCTTGAAAAACGAAGATTGGCTATTAATCAAGAACAGCTTTCTTTAACTCAGAAACAAGCTGGGTACACTAAGGCTTTGCGTGACGGCTGGATATCAGCTATGTCTGCTGCCAATACTGGCGCTGGCAGGTTTACAAAACTAGTCATGGATCAGAGTACCAATGCCGCCCAAGCCGTACGAAGGCTTGGAGCTTTGCAAACTGCGGTGTCTGGTGGCATAGAGGGGATACAAGGCGATCAAGGTGTAATTAAGTTTAGAAGAGAAGGCGGCATTCATGGGGGGGTCCCCGGTGGAGACGGTACTTCTTATCAGCAATGGGGGCAGGGTCAGGGGTTTGAATCAACTATCCGTAGGGGCGTTAAAGGTGCAGTAGACTTCTACGGAAGTCGTACTGGCCAAACTGCTGGAGGTATGTATCTTGGTGACCAAACTCATGGTATGTCTCAGGGAATTGCAATGAATCGAGCAACCGGTGGTATTGTTCCCGGACCCATGGGAGCGGGCGATAGTATGCTTTCTTACCTTGAACCTGGATCCGTTGTATGGAACAGGGATCAACAAGCTAAGGTTGGTGGTCGTTCGGCACTAGAGGGAGCTTATGGTAGCGGAAAGGTTGAGGTTATGTTAACTCCCGGAGAATATGTTGCTTCTCCAGGAGCTATGATCAATGCCCATGGTTCGGTTGCTGCTGGTCATTCTTTCTTTAACAGGATGAACAAGAAAGCTGGAGGAGTAGTAGGACAGTGGGGAAGGGGAATGGGTGGACTAGGAAACCCAGGCGGACAAATGCGGGCGGGGTTGTCTCCTGTTGTTAGTGGCACGTGGAGTAATATGAAATCATTATACAATGCAACGATTGGGTCGGCAATTGACGCATATGACAAAAATATAAATACCCCTTTGAGTAAATTTTACGATTATGGTGACCAATGGAATTACAGGCAGGGTAGAAAACATCCAAGCCAAGTGTCCCTCACAACCAGAGAAGCACCAGAAATTATGCAATCGTTCGTAGGTACAAAACCAAGCGATGCATCCTACGCAAAATCAAGAGCAAGCAGACAATCATGGCTGGCTAATTTACCTCGAAGGTCGGGTGGAGCAGGAGCCCCTACTTCAAGCAATGTTAGCAGTGTTGGGAATGTCGGCGGACCCGGAGGTGGGGGCAGTTCAGGGGGACTTCAAATAGGTCAATTAAACTTGAACTTCAAGAGTATTCAAGAACTTCAGAACTTGATTACTCAGCTTAGAAGAGAGCTAACCAGGATGGTTGGGGATGGCAACCCAGCAGCAGTTCTAAATGATCCGGGAAATAACGGTCAAAGCTCCAACCGTCCCGCACCAGCATAATTATGGCCGAAGGCTCAACACAGATACTAGGCATTAAGTTTAGCCCCATAGGGCAAGTCGCATATAGTCCAGAAGAAATCTTTCCAGATGGCTATATATGGCCCACTATCTTTGTACCCAATGAGGAAGATCCTGAGGTTCCAGAAAAAATCAGGCAGCTTCCTGCCTCAAGCATGTTCTTTG